>Ga0209121_10000160_pt1 | contig 67925 bp, 60 predicted proteins | sample Cruoilmetagenom3_FD_187292 | JGI IMG/M metagenome (GOLD analysis project Ga0209121, IMG submission 187292) | Oil polluted marine microbial communities from Coal Oil Point, Santa Barbara, California, USA - Sample 3 (SPAdes) (version 2) | ecosystem: Environmental > Aquatic > Marine > Oil seeps ...
GAGTACCCCTTCTCCTATATTCAAGGCATTAAGCCATATCTTCCGCTTGTCTAGAGGAACGTCGCCCTGAAGGCCCTGACCCAGATCAGTCAGGACAGGCCCCTGGCCTACTACAGCCAGGACAGGCGACGCTACGCGGAAACGGGCAGGTATGGAAACCTGCCCTACGTTGTTATTACGCTTGCTGAAGCCCCTTTTTCGAAATCCCGCACCGCCTTGCGCAAGGCGCTTTCGGCGTCTATCCCTTTCAGGTTGGCCAAGGCTACTAGGTCGAAGAGAAGGGTTCCCCACATTTCTTCGGCCTCTTCCCCCCCAAATTGGGACAGTACCTCGAACCTTTTTTTCACCCTGGCCAGGAGTTCCGCCTCGTCCATCTCGACGGTTAGGCCCCTGGCCGGCGCTACTTGCTGTATCCTTTGGGCTCGGGCCAGGGCGGGCATGGTAAGGGGCAGGTCGGCGAATGGCCCCTCAGCCAACTGCCCTTCTTCTCTCTTGATCTCCTGCCAGCGGGAGATCACCTCACCAGGCGTGGTGGCCTCCTCCTCCCCGAAGACATGGGGGTGTCTCCGTATCAGTTTGGCGATGATGCCTCCTAGCACATCAGGCATCTTGAACTCCCCGCCCTCGGCCGCTATCTGAACCTGGAGGAGGATTTCCAAGAGGAGATCTCCCAACTCCTCACGAAGCCGCTCCGGGTCTTCCAGGTCCAAGGCCTCTAACGCCTCGTAGGTCTCTTCCAGGAGGAAGGGGCGCAGGCTTTTTGGGGTCTGTTCCCTATCCCAGGGGCACCCATCGGGAGCCCGCAGCCGGGCCACTATATCTTGCAAGGAGGAGAGGGAACTGGGAGCGGAGAGGGGAGGGATGAAAAGGGAGGTGAGATGATCGATCTCTTTTTCGTGATCCAGTTCGTAGAGGGGGATAGTGCGTGTTTTCGCCTCATGGATACCAGCCCCCTGAATCAGGGTCACCGGATGATCGTCAGGGTAGAGGTTCATCAAGGTGAGTTTCAGATCGGCAGCCACGGTCCGGCTGTAGAGTTGTCCGATAAGGACTGGGGTATCGGGGTTAAAGCCGGGATGGAGGCGAGAGGCTAAGGTCACCGCATCGCCGATTTGGAGGCCGGCCAGGGGATCGACCCCCAAGAGAGAGAAGACCGGCTCCAGGAAACTCATCCCCGCCACGATACTCACCGGTACCCCTTTCTCCTGAGCCAAGGCTAATAGGCGATGTACCGAGGCCTCTCCCACCAGGGGATGACCGGGCACAGCGTATAGGACCCCCTCTGGGCGTTCTCCTAGGTGTAAGATCTCCTGGGCGATCCGCTCGTAGATCTCCTCGAAGGTCTCGACTTTCTCATAGAGATGGTCGAAGGAGTGGAGTTGAAGATGGTGGGGCAAGGAATCGACCGCGGGGTGGCGCTTGGTGCGAAGGTACACCTCCTTCGCCTTCTCCAACAATTCTTTTGCCTCACAGGTCAGGAGGGAGGGGTCGCCGGGACCCAATCCGATGATAGTGATGCCCATAGATATCACCCCCAGAGGATTCTACCATCGACTAGAACCCATATCAAGAAAAGAATCCGGTTAGTCTCACGGTGGTACGCCTTGGGGCCAGAGTGAGAGTGGTGTGCGCGGCGACTAGCCCCTCAGGACGTGCCTTTACAGACGTAGGCTGGGTATGGAAACCCGACCTACAAACTGATGCTCAAAGAGGAATCGAGGCTTTAGCCGGTTAAGGAGGAGATCGTCGCCCTAAAGGGCGACGCTACAGAAACATCCCTGGCCCCCGGCCTGTCATCGCCAGGACAGTCTGCCAGGTACCAGGACGGGCTGCCAGCCGAAAGCGTCAGTAACATCTGACGCCACTAGAAAAAGAGTGTTGATCTTGACAGGGGTAAAAAGGTGCTATAAAATAGAGATGGTTTGCCGAGGTAGCTCAGTTGGTAGAGCACATGACTGAAAATCATGGTGTCCCCAGTTCGATTCTGGGCCTCGGCATCTGAGGGTTATATTTAGTAATTGAGGGGATGGACACAAGAGGTTGTGTCCATTTTGCATCTTTTGAGTTTGAGGCAACTATCTCGTCGTGGGCAGAGCGCGAGGCTATACAGCCTTCTATATATTCTACTTGCCGAGAGGGTACCTCGATGCTAGAATATCTCTATGGGTTGGCTAAGGCGACATAGGATCGCCCTGGGGTTGGCTCTAATCCTGCTGATAGGGGCTGCCCTCCGCTTCTATGGGTTCAACTGGGATCAAAACCACCATCTGCATCCCGATGAACGACACATCGTCGCCTCCGTCGTCCCCAAGATAGGGATGCCGCCGCTCCGAGAGTGGCCGGAGTTCTTCAACCCTCTATTGGTGAGGGAGGCCACGGAGGAACACCCCAACTTCTTCGACCCGGAGACGAGCCCCCTTAACCCCCATTTCTTCGCCTACGGCTCCCTGCCCCTCTACCTCCTCCGCCTAGTGGCCAACCTCTTGAGCCTCCTTGTTCCCCTCTCCCGCCTCTTCACCTCTTGGCCCTCCCTGGCCGAGGCCCTGACCACCTTTGGGCGCTCCTCCGATTACGACTGGCTTACTGGCTTGGGGAGGGTGCTCGCCGCTTTGGCGGGCACGGCCAATATTTACCTCACCTACCTGGTGGGAAAGAGGGCCTATAGCCACAGGGTGGGGCTCTTGGCTGCCACCTTATCTACCCTCACCGTCTTCGAAATCCAGGTATCGCATTTCTTCGCCGTGGATATCTTCCTCAACCTCTTCGTCCTTTTGGTCCTCTACTTCGCCCTGGGGCTAGCCCAGGGTGGGGAGAAGGGAGAGTCTGCCCTCCTGGGGGCCTCCCTCGGTTGGGCCCTGGCCACCAAGGCCAGCGCTGCCCCCCTGGTCTTTGTCCTCTTCTGTGCCTTCGCCATCCGCTATCGGCGAGGGAAGGGTGAAGGATGGCGAGAGGTCGTCTCCCTCGCTCTGCTCACCCTCCTTTGCACGGCCTTAGCCTTCTTCCTCGCCCAGCCATACGCCATTTTGGACTGGGACTCTTTCCGGGCCCGCATAGTCGCGGAGGGGGGAATGGTGCGGGGCATTCGCGACTACCCCTATACCCGGCAGTACGCAGGGACTACCCCTTTCCTCTACCAGATCACCCAGACCATCCTTTGGGCTATGGGGCTGCCCTTGGGGGTCCTGGCCTGGGGCGGGCTGCTCTTCGCCCTGTGGCGAGGCTTCCGTCATCGCCAGTCATCTGAACTCCTGCTCCTGGCCTGGGTGATGCCCTACCTCCTCATCACCGGGAGTTTCTATGTGAAGTTCCTGCGCTATATGTTGCCTCTGTTCCCTTGCCTCTACATCATGGGGGCCCAAATGCTCCTCTCTTTGAGGGAGCGGTCCACAGCGCGGGCAGCCCGGACTGCTTGGCAGATCATTCCGGGGTTGGTGGTGGCCCTGAGCCTCCTCTACTCCCTAGCCTTCGTGAGCATCTACAGACGCCCCCATAGCCGAATCCAAGCCTCGGAGTGGATCTATCGGAATGTGTCCCCTGGTTCGACGCTGGCTCTGGAGCATTGGGATGATGATTTACCCCTGGGGATGGGGGTGGATGGGGAGCCACGGAGCATCAACGAATATCGTACCCTGACCATGGCCCTCTATGAACCCGATGATGAGGCTAAGTATCAGGAGATCGTGGGCAACCTTCGAGAGGCGGATTATATCATCCTCTCCAGCAACCGCCTCTACGGTTCCATCCCTCGTCTGCCCCACAGGTACCCCATCACCACTCGCTATTACGAGTTGCTCTTCGATGAAAGGTTAGGCTTCCGACTGATCAACACCTTCACCTCCTATCCTGGGCTCTTTAGCCTCACCATCGTCGATGACCGTGCCGATGAGAGTTTCACTGTCTATGATCACCCCAAGGTGCTCATCTTCCAGAAGGAGAGAGATCTCACCGATGAGGAGTTCGATCGCCTCTTCGCCAAGAGTTTAGTGCCCACCGAACCGGAACGTATGGTAGGTAAGAGCCTCCTCCTGGAGGGGCCGCTCGATGAGTTGCCGGTGATAAGAGATCGGGGGTGGAATAGGTTGGCCAATAGCCACCCTCTTCTCTCCATCCTTTTCTGGTGGCTAGCCGTCGAGGTGTTAGGCCTGGTAGCCTTGCCTCTGACCCTCCTCATATTTCATCATCTCGCCGATGGGGGATACATCCTTTCCAAGACCTTGGGACTTCTGGTGGTAGCCTACTTGGTCTGGCTTGCCGCCAGCCTCCATCTTTTCACCAATAGCCTTCCCACCATTTTGGGAGCGGGGCTAATTCTGGGGCTGGTATCTCTTTGTTTGAGGGGACGCCAGGAGATAATCGCCTCCCTCTCTTCCAGGAAAAAGATTATCTTCGTCAGCGAGGCGATCTTCTCTTGCGCCTTTCTGCTCTTCGTAGGCATCCGACTCCTGAACCCCGACCTATGGCAGCCTTGGAACGGAGGGGAGAAGTCGATGGAGTTCGCTTATCTCAACGCCATCGTCAAGAGCCCCTACTTTCCGCCCTATGACCCTTACTTCGCAGGGGGGTATATCAACTACTACTACTATGGCCTTCATCTCGTCTCTATCCTCATCAAAGTGACGGGCATCGTTCCCCAGGTGGCTTTCAACCTAGCGATCCCTACACTCTTCGCCCTCACGGTGAGTAACGCCTTCTCCTTGGGGTACAACCTGACTCGAAAATACCTTTTGGGGGTGGCGGCATCCGTTTTTCTCGCCCTCCTGGGGAACCTCGATGGGCTACGTCAGATAACGGAAGGACTAGGAGAGTTAGGAGGCTTGAGGTTCAGTATCCCCATACCGGGGATCGGGGGACTGGTACGAGCCATCCCGGGCCTCATGCAACTCCTCCTGGGCCGGGGGGCTCTCCCCTCTTTCGACTACTGGCGGAGCACGCGGGTCATCACTTGCACCGTTGATAAAAACGTCATTCCCTGCACGATTAACGAGTTTCCCTTCTTCAGTTTCCTCTTCGCCGATCTGCACCCCCATATGATCGGCATACCTTTCGCCATCTTCCTATTGGCCTTAGTCTTGGCTCTTGTGTTGCGAAGGCGGTCTCCGCAAGATGGTCTCTTCAGCCTCGATTCCTTGGCTTCAGTCCTCCTCTTGGCGCTCTCTCTAGGCGGCGTGGCGGTTATCAATACTTGGGATCTCCCCACCTACTTTCTCATCATCTTGGGGGCTTTTCTCCTGCGAGCCTGGGCCCAAGGAGGGGCCTGGGCGATAGCCAAAGCGTTATCGGCTTCGCTGGGCATAGTGGTCTTGGGTCTTCTTCTCTATCTTCCCTTCTTCACTCATTACCAGCCCCTTTATGTGGGGTTGGGGCTGGTTAAGCGCCGGACGGAGATCGAGCCCTTCCTCACTATTTGGGGGTTCTTCCTCTTCTTGATAGGTAGTTATCTTCTCCTTTCCGTTCGGCGTAGGCTGGGAGGAAGAGAGGCTCTCCTCGCTTTCGGCTCCGTATCGCTAGTCGCCTTGGTCTTTCTTCTCCTGAAGGAGTGGGTCTTAGCCTTGCTTTTCCCCCTACTCATATTGGCGGGGATCCTTGTCCTTAGGGATGACTCCCAGCCAGAAAGGGGGTTTATCCATCTCCTGGGCTTTTTGGGCTTGGGGATCCTTCTTGGCTGCGAGGTGGTCTACATGCGGGATTTCCTCCAGGGGGGCGAATACCATCGGATGAATACCATCTTCAAATTCTATATCCAGGCCTGGGTGCTTCTATCGGTGGCGGGGGCCGCGGCCTGGCCTCAGTTGTGGCGACATCTGACAGGGGTGAGATGGCGCAGGTTGTGGCAAGGAGCCTTTATCGCCCTCTTTCTTGCCTCCAGCATCTATACAGTGTTGGGGACCCAGGCTCGAGTTCGAGACCGTTTCCCTGGGGCCAGGCCCCCCCTGGGAACCCTCGATGGTTTGGCTTTCATGACCGTAGGGAGATACACCTGGCCCGATGATAGTAACCCCATAGAACTCCGATACGATTATGAGGCTATCCAGTGGTTCCTGGTGAATGTGGAGGGGACCCCGGTGGTGGCCGAGGCGCCTTTGCCCTACTATCGGGAGGGGGGGCTGAGGGTGGCCAGTTACACCGGCCTGCCCACCTTGGTAGGGGCTCATCAGAACGAGCAGCGATATGGTTGGATGGTGGCTCAGCGGGAAGCCGAGGCTCGTTCCCTCTATGAGAGCACCGATCTTGAGGAGACGAAAGTCCTCATCGAGGAACTCAATATCAGATATATCTATGTCGGGCAGTTGGAGCGGACGGTTTATCCAGCCCAATCCCTGGCCAAGTTCGAGACCCTCCTAGAGGAGGACTACTTGGAGTTGGCCTACGAGAACCAAAAGGTACGAGTGTATAAGGTGCGCGGTTGATGCTTTCTGCCCTTGTGATCCCAGTCTTGATCTGGTGGCTAATGGTGGAGATCTTGGGGCTGGTGACTTTGCCCCTCGCTTTCCGCCTCTTCCGGGCTCTCCCCGATAGGGGTTACGCCCTCTCCAAGCCGTTGGGGATACTCCTTTGCAGTTACCTCCTTTGGATACTGGTCAGTTTCGGCTTTCTCTCAAACAAGCGGAGTGCCATCGTCTTCGTCATCCTGTTAGGGGCAGCGATCTCTTGGTATTTCTATTCCAGTAAGCGGAAAGAGGGGGAGGAGATTCTCGCTTTTCTCTATCGGAATAGAAGGATGGTTTTGGCCAGCGAACTCCTCTTCACCGCCGCCTTCGCCCTTTGGGCCTTGGTGCGGGCCTATAACCCGGAGATCATGGGCACGGAGAAGCCTATGGAGTTCGCTTTCTTGAACGCCATCTTGCGGAGCGAGCGGTTCCCTCCCCACGACCCCTGGCTCTCTGGATACGGCATAAGTTACTACTATCTTGGCTATCTGATGATGGCTTTCCTTACCAGGCTCTCGGGCCTCCCCTCGGAGGTGACTTTCAATCTGGGCATCGCCCTTCTCTTCGCCCTCACCCTGACCGGGGCTTCGAGTCTGGTCTACAATCTGGTCTATCACGAGAAGGAGGAAAGCGCTCTCACCTTCGGGTTCCTAGGAGCCTTGTTGGTGGCCCTTATCGGCAATCTAGAGGGGTTTCTGGAGGTATTGCATACTCGAGGCCTAGGTTCCGCTTCTTTCTGGAAATGGGTCGATATCAGGAACCTGGCTGCCGCGCCCGTTAGCGGCCAGTGGCTCCCTACCGAGCACTGGTGGTGGTGGCGAGCCTCCCGCGTGGTGCACGACGTGATGCTGGGGCTGGATAGGGAGGTGATAGATGAGTTCCCCTTCTTCAGTTTCCTCCTGGGGGATATGCACCCTCACGTTCTCGCCTTGCCCTTCGTCCTCTTGGCTCTCGCTCTGGCTCTGAGCCTCTTCCGCTCTCAGGAGAGGTTAGGTTGGCCAGAGATGGGCCTCTTGGGTCTCTTGGTGGGGGCCTTGGGCTTTCTCAATAGTTGGGATCTCCCCACCTATGGTTTGATCGTGGTGGCCGCATACGCCCTCGGTCGATATATCCAAGGCAAGGCTACCCTCAGCGATATCTTGGAGTTCGCGGGGAAACTCATCATCTTGAGCCTCCTTCTCTATCTCCCGTTCTATCTCGGCTTTCGCTCTCAGGTGGGGGGGATCCTACCCGTGCTCTTTGTGAAGACGCGATGGCATCAATACCTGGTGATGTTCGGCCTCTTCGTTTTCGTCCTTTTCCCTTTTCTCGTAGCCCAGTTCAGGGAACTCGTCATCTCTAAGAAAGTAACCGTTAGGGAAACGCTGACCAGAGGCTTTTCTCTATTTCTAGCCCTCCTCATCTCTCCCTTCTTTCTCCTCCTCTTCACCCTATCCATGGTGCTCATAAACGAGGGGACACGGACTTTCGTCATCCAGAAACTGAAGGAAGCGGCTCCACTCCTTCCCGATATGCCTCCGGCCCTTATGGACCCTTGGCCTATGCTGAGGTTGGCCCTTCTCGGCCCTCTCTTTTCCCAGCCTTGGCTTACGATTTTCCTGGCCATCCTCTTGTGCCTGGCTTCGTTTCCCCTTTGGCGGCATACGTGTCAAGTATCCCTGTGGGAAATGAAGGCCAGGGTAACGGATTCGAGCTCCCTTTTCGTTCTCCTCTTGGTAGTAATGGGGTTTCTGCTCACCTATCTATGCGAATACGTATATATCCGAGACATTTTTGGGACCCGCATGAACACCATCTTCAAGTTGTACTATCAGGCCTGGACGCTCTTGGCCATCGCCTCAGCCTATGGGGTGTATTATCTGTCTACGAGGTTGAGAGGGGTCGCTCACTACCTTTGGAAGACGGGCTTCCTCGTTCTTTTCGCCTTGAGCCTCATCTACCCTCTGGCCGCCACCCACTCCAAAACGGTGGGCGCCTCGCTTACCCTGGATGGGATGGCCTATCTGGCCGCCTCCAGCCCGGATGATTATCAGGCTATTCAGTGGCTGAGGGTCAATGTGGAAGGGAGTGCGGTGATCCTGGAAGCCCCGGGGGGGTCATATACCCTCTTTGGGCGGGTCTCCACTCACACCGGGCTGCCCACCCTTCTAGGGTGGGGCGGACATGAACACCAGTGGCGAGGGACCTATGAGGAGCCGTCCCGGAGGGAACCGGATATCGAAGCCCTTTATACGAGCCTCGATCTGGAGGAGACAGAAAGGCTGTTAGAGGAGTATAATATCGAGTACGTCTATCTGGGACCTCTGGAGATAAGTAAGTACGATCTCGGTCGAGCGATGATAGAGAAATGGGCTACTGTAATGGATTTGGTCTATCAGCGGGGCGGAGTGACCATCTATCGTCGGAGGTAGGTCCTTTGGAGGTCACGGTTGAAAGGGAGCGCTCTTGGCTCACCGTGGAGGTGGGGCTTTACCTCTTCTTCATAGCCTTGGGCACTGCCTTGCGCCTATGGGGGCTGGGCCAGCGACCCCTCTCCCCTGAGGAGGCGGATTTGGCCTACCGGGCCTGGCGCTTCTATCAAGGGCTGGGAGGCGACCCCGCGGGGAGTCCCCTTCTCTTTCACGCCACTGCCCTCTCTTTTTTGCTCTTTGGCCCCAGCGACTATGTGGCTCGGTTGATCCCGGCCCTGGCGGGCAGCGCCCTGGTCGGCCTCCCCTATCTTTTGCGCTCCCGACTAGGTCGGGTAGGGGCTCTCTTGGTTTCCGCGCTCCTGGCTTTCTCCCCCTCTTATATCTTCTTCTCTCGCATCCTAGGAGGGGAGATCATCGTCGCCTTCGGGATGGTGTCCTTCCTCTTTGGGCTCCTCCGCTATGGGGAGAACCGATCTCTGCGGGATCTCTATCTCGCGTTTGCTGGGCTAGCCCTCTCTCTAGTCGCCGATTCTGAGGTATATACGATTCTCATCATTTCTCTCTCTTTTCTCCCTCTCTTGCTCCTTAGTGGCCAGCCTGCTGGCAGAGGGTGGCGAGACGATCTTCTCTCCGGATTAGCCCTTTTAGGGGCTATCGTGGTTTTGGCCTCCACCGGTGGGCTGCTGAACCCCGGGGGGTTGCAGGCGGCCATCGACCTCTTCCCCGCTTGGCTCAGCCGGTGGTCGGGACAAGGGCCTTGGTCGTATTATCTCCTCCTTTTTCTCTCTTACGAGCCCCTCATTCTCGTCCTCGGCCTGCTGGGGGCTGGATTCGTGGGACGCCGTAACCTCTTCTCTGCCTTCTTCGTCTATTGGTTCGGAGTGAGCCTGATCCTTCATACCCTAATGGGAGAGAAGTCGCCCGCGGCCCTCTTGCAGATTACCTTACCTCTCATCTTCCTCTCAGGGATGCTCCTGGAGGAAGTGATAGTCTCCTTAGGAGGGAGGATCTCCTGGGGAAAAGAGGGCCTCTATCTTGCCCTTTCCTTACCGGCTGTGGTCTACCTCTTTTTGCAAGGGGGAGGATACCCCTATTTTGAGGGAGGGGAGCGTAGCTTTCTCCTCTTTTTAGCCCTCTTCTTTCTGGCCTGCGTCTTATTCCTCTCTTACAGTTGGCTGGGCCGAGAGGTGGCGGTTCGAGGGGGCATACTTCTCCTCTGCTTGGTGCTGGGGGCCCTTACCTGGCGGGCTGGTTGGCGGGTGAACTATGGGATGGAGATGGCGGAACCTCTCTTGGGCGAGGCTACATCACCCGATATACGGAACTTGGTAGAGACTTTAGAGAATCTCTCCAATCAACGAGAGCGAGACTGCCACTCCATAGGGATCACCTTAGTGGGGGAGAACCCTGCCCTCTCTTGGTATTTGAGGGGTTTTCCGAACACAGATCTCATATCTACCGTCACGGGGCATATCACCACCCCCGTGGTCATCACTCCTCAGGAGGAGTTGCCTCTCCCGAACTATAGGGGCCAGCGGTTCCGTCTTCGGTCCTTTTGGTCATCCCAGGGCCTGGGTGGCAGAGCCTTTTTGGGGTGGTACCTTTACCGAGAGGGCCTGCCTCCCCTGACCCATGATATAATTATGTGGGTATCACAGACCTAGAGGTTCGCATGGACAAAAAGAGATCTCTCTTGGATAAGCCCCTCCTAGCCCGCTTGACCCTTAACTGGGAGATGGTGCTCTATGGCCTCATCTTGATCGTGGCTCTAGTTAGTCGCTTTTGGGATCTGGGCTCCCGGGCTCAACACCATGATGAGAGCATGCATGCCTTCTACTCCTGGAATCTGGCCCAAGGCCGGGGCTTCTCCCATAACCCTCTCCTCCATGGCCCCTTCCTCTTCCACGCCACAGCGTTGGTCTATTTTCTCTTCGGTACCAGTGACTATACCTCCCGGGTAGCGCCGGCCATCATGGGAGTGGGCTTAGTTCTTATGCCCTATTTCTTGCGCAAGTGGCTAGGCCGCTATGGGGCTCTAGCCACCTCGGCCATGTTCGCCATCTCTCCCGGATTCCTTTACTTCTCTCGCTTTATTAGGCACGATATCTTCGCTGCTTTCTGGGAGATGCTCCTCTTCGTGGCCATCATAAGATATCTCGACAAAAGAAGGGACCTCTACCTCTATCTTGCTTCTGCCGCTCTAGCTCTCCTTTTTTCCACCAAAGAGGTGGCTTTCATCACCGCTTTCATCTTCGGGACCTTTCTTTTCGGCCTTATGATCTGGCAGTTGTGGCAGCGCCAAGAGCGGGACCCTCGCGGCTTGGCTTCCTTCGACCTAGTTATGGTCCTGGGCACGCTCTGTTTCCCTCTCATCTCCGCTTTGGCCATCAGGCTCTTGGGTGGGAACCCTTTGGACTACACCGCCGCTGGGGTTCGCAGGTCGGGGCCCGTCGTTTTGGTCATCCTGGGGGTGTCTGCCCTGGTGGGGTTATTCTGGGATAAGAGACGATGGCCCATCGTGGCCACCGTGTACTACGCTATCTTCTTCCTTCTCCATACCACCTTTCTCACCAATATGCTGGGCATAGCCACCGGCCTGGTAGGTTCCCTAGGCTACTGGCTGGAGCAGCAAGGGGTTAAGCGGGGCGGCCAACCTTGGTACTACTACCTCATTCTCCTCCCTCTGTACGAGTTCCTACCCCTTTTCCTGGCCCTTTTAGGTGGAGTGCGCTACCTTTTGGGTTTTGAAAAACGGGTGACGGAGAGCGAAGAGGAGTCTTCGTTCTCCCTGGGTTCGCTCTTCGGTCCGTTTCTTATCTATTGGACGGGTATGGCCTTTCTCATCTACAGTTGGGCCGGGGAGAAGATGCCCTGGTTGATCCTCCATTTGGCCCTACCCATTATCCTCTTGGCGGGGTACACCCTGGGCGAGGTAATGGAAGGGACCGATTGGCGCACCTTGAGGGAGAGAGGAGGATGGAGGCTGGCCTTTATCCTCCCCATCATGCTGCTTGCGGCCGCGGTCTTCCTTTCCTCTTTCCCCCACGTCGGCTTTACCACCTTGGCCGAATTGAATATGGCCATGCGCTGGTTAGGTGCTCTCGTCATCTTGGTGGTTCTTGTGTTTTTGGCCTTCCTCTCCGCTCGACGTTTGGGCTTCGCGAGGGCTATCAGAGTGGCCCTTTTCACCCTCTTGCTCATCTTGGCGGTTCTCACTGTGCGCTATGCTATACTCGCTTCCTACATCCATGGCGATATCGCCAAGGAGATGCTCATCTATACCCAAACCACCCCCGATGTGACCATGATCACCAGGGAGATAGAGTCCCTCTCCGAGAGGCTGGTAGGGGGGAAAGAGATGGTGGTGGCCTTCGACGATTTCACCAGTTGGCCCTTCAACTGGTATTTGAGGGATTACCCTAACCGCCGCCCCATCGGGGATGGGAAAGGGGTATCGGAGCCCTTCCAGGCCCCCGTGGTTTTGGTGGGGCTGGAGAACGAGCCCTACCTGCGCCCCTATCTCGTCGATTACACTCGACAACAGTATCGCCTCCGCTGGTGGTTCCCGGAGAACTATCGAGGAGTGACTTGGCAACGAATCATCTCCGGCCTCAGGGACCCGGATTTGCGACGCAGTGTTTGGCGGTTTCTCTTCTACCGGGAGATGGAGGAGCCTCTCGGCTCTTCTGATTTCGCCTTCTACTTGCGGCGGGATGTGGCCTCCCGCTTGTGGCGCTCCAGCGCCGTACCGATGCCCTCTCCAGTCGAGGAGTACGCTGAGAAGCGGATCGAAATGGCCGCCCTCGAGATCTGGGGAGGGCCAGAGGTGCTCAATTACCCTAAGGGTATAGCCTTCGATGGGGAGGGGAACCTCTACGTGGCGGACAGCGGTAACCACCGTATCCAGGTCTTCGCCTCGGATGGCCGACTCATAAGTTCCTGGGGCAGGCAGGGGGATGGCCCTGGGGAGTTCCACGAGCCCTGGGGGATAGCCATCGATGGTCAAGGGTATATCTATGTGGCCGACCTCTGGAATCATCGCCTCCAGAAGTTCGACCCTCAGGGGCGGTACCTCGACCAATGGGGCGGCTTCGCCGATACGGAGGGCAAGGCTGAAGGGATGGCTGGCCTCTTCTACGGGCCCAGGGATATCGTCGTGGACGGGGAGGGGAACCTATATGTGGTCGACACCGGTAATAAGCGGATCCAGAAGTTCGATCCCCAAGGTGGGTTCCTGGGACAGTGGGGAGGAGAGGGAAGTGGGCCGGGGGAGTTCCAAGAGCCGGTGGGGATAGCCATCGACGAAGAGGGGAACATATATGTGGCCGACACCTGGAACCGACGCATTCAGAAGTTCGACCGAGATTTCAACTTCCTGGCCCAGTGGCCGGTGGAGGGGTGGGGGAGCGAGTCCGTAGTCAATAAACCCTACTTGGCTCTCGATACCGCTTTTAACCTTTATCTCGCCGACCCAGAGGGGTTTCGGGTGATGGTCTTCGATGGCCAGGGCCAACTTCTGGCTTTCTTCGGCCGATACGGCACCGATAACTCCTCTTTTAACCTCCCCACCGGCATAGCGGTAGATAAAGAGGGAAATATCTACGTGTCCGATTCCGGCAATCACCGCATCATGAAATTTGGCTCTCTCCCTCCCCTGCCACCAACTCCCAGCCCGGTGGAATAGACAGAAACGAGGCAGAACCGTTGAACAGAAGAAGTATCATCGGCCTCCTGGGTTTTCTCTTGACCTTACTATTTGGCGGCTTGGCTCTCTATAAGTTAAACCTGAGGGAGGTGGGGTCGGCGCTCCTGGAGGCCGACTACCTCTTTGTGGCACCGGCGCTTCTCGCCACCTTCTGTGGTTACCTTCTGCGAGCGGCTCGCTGGCGGGTGATACTTCTGCCTTCCAAGGAGGTATCCGCAGGCCGGCTTTTTTCCCCCCTTATCATCGGCTTTGCGGTCAACAACCTCCTCCCGGCACGGATCGGGGAGTTCGCACGAGCCTACCTTTTGGGCGAGAAGGAAGGGGTCTCCAAGAGCCTCTCCTTCGCCACGGTGGTCGTGGAGAGGGTCCTCGATGGGCTTACTCTTATCTTTGCCCTCTTTTTGGTCTCTCTTCTCTTCCCCCTCCCCGGCTGGGGGCGAAAGATGGGGCTTTTTTCTCTGCTCTTCTTTGGAGGAGCCCTGGCCTTCCTTTTTCTCCTCCTCTATGGGAGGGAAGAGATGTCGCGGGTAGTAAAGTGGCTGGTCTCGTTCCTTGGCCTCGCCGATAGGGCAACTCAAGTAGTGGATTCTTTTGCAGGTGGGACGGAGGCCCTCCGCCGTCGCCATCTCATCCCCAGCCTGGTTCTCCTTTCCACCCTCGTCTGGTCCTGCGAGACGATATCTTATCTCCTTTTGACTCTAGCCTTCCCTCTCTCCCTTTCTCCTCTCACGCGGGTAGTTGCAGCCCTCTTCGTCATGGTGGTAGCCAATTTGGGCGTCTTGATCCCCTCCTCTCCGGGCTATATCGGCACCTTCCATTTCTTTGCCATGTCAGCCTTGGCCGTTTTCGGCGCGGCGAGGGAGACCGCTCTCTCCTACGCCGTGGTCTCCCATGCCATGCAGTATCTACTAGTTACCGGGTTGGGGCTTCTCTTCCTCTGGCGTGAGAACCTATCGTTGTTCAGGATCAGTGGGGAGGTGGCTTCTGGGGGGTAGATACAGCCACGGCGGTTCAGGAGTCTAGCCGATGAGAGCACGTTTCGAGGCCCCGGGAGTACTGGCTTAGAGGCGGGAAATCACAGGGAGACACTCTCATGAGCGAATTGGCATCCTCGAACCGGGCGGGAGAGTCGATGGCGAAACTAGACAAGAAACTTCACCTCCTCTTATCACTCCTTCTACTTTCGGTTTTCGCGTTGACCATACGACTTGTTTCTCTTTCGACGATACCACCCAACGTCTCCCCAGATGAAGCGGACAATCTGCGAGTCGTTTATCGCATCCTTATGGGCAAGGGCCCTGGGTTCTTTGACCTTGACTGGAAGCCTGCCCCGGCGTTTTCGGTCTACGTAATCTCCCTGTTTATGCGAATCTTTGGATTGTCCATCGTCGGGATGCGCATGGCCAGTGTCGTGCTGAGCGTCGGTGCTGTCATCGTCTTCTATCTCTTCGCCCGTCGCGACCTTTCGGAGTTTGCAAGCCTATGGGGTGCACTTCTGCTGTCTAGCGGACTATGGTACCTGCATTTCTCCCGCAACGCTTGGGACAACATTCAAGTGAGCCTTTTTACCATGGGCGCGGCATTATTCCTGGATTTGGCGACCCGGCAAAAGAACTGGCGCTTTTACGTTTCTACCGGCGTTTTCGCTTCTTTGGGGCTCTATGGCCATTTAGCCGGCAGACCGATCATCCTAGCTATCCTCGGTTATTTGCCACTTGCCTTATTCCTCAATCCACATGACAGGAAGCAGATCTTGAAAGGCTACGCGATCATCCTACTCACGGCTATGATACTATTCTTGCCTCAGACAAGGATCATCTGGAAGCGCTGGGAATACTTCAATACTCGGGTTCGGTTGCTCTGGATATGGAATATAGAGCGGCCCTACCTCGGTGACACGAGTACTACGCAGATTCTCCTCCACCAAGTCGAACGAACGCTCCGATCGTTTTTCTTGATGGACCCGAGGGTGAACGCATATGGTTTGAATCAGAAATACCTTCGGCTGGGGTGGGCTTTTCTCGATCCCCTATCGAGCGTACTATACTGGGTCGGTCTTGTGGTAAGCCTATTCATGTGGAAGAGGACTGCTCTCTGGTGGTGCTTTCTAGTGGTCCTCCTTTTTCCCATTCAGATCTTGAGCAGTGGCACGCCTGACGGAGCGCGAGCGATTGGCGTGGCGCCCTTTCTCTACCTGTTCATCGCACTAGGCATAGATCGGATTCTCTATTGGGGCAGACGACACAGGCGTGCAGTGATGGGCCTTGTTGCAGTTGTCGTGTCAGTAGCGGTGGCCATCAACCTCTGGGCGTACGTGGGCTGGATGGAATCGCCGACTGCAGCCAAGGAGCGGCAACCCGCCGTGGAAGTAGAGGAGTTCGAGACCTGGCAGGGGCTGCAAATCGAAGCCGCCAGAAGGGGAGCGGGAGGATTCAACGTTAGAGAGTGGCACGAGATGAGGGGAGATTATGGGTTTGTATATGAGGACCCTCCCTAGGGAACGCACGACATGGAGGTTTGCTTCCTTGAGTATGAAAGGTCTGGCGTATAGAGCGGAACCCTGCCGAGTGGGTTAGCGGCGACTGGGGTTCAAGTGCCTGCGAGGAAGTGCGTGATAGCCCAGACCGGCTATATATGACCTATCGACTTCCTCTCCAATCTTAGATCATATCTAAAGGGGTGATCCCTTGAAACTTCATGAATACCAGGCTAGAGAGATATTCGCTCGTTATGGGGTACCTCTGCCGCGAGGCGAGTTGGCCTATACCTCCCAAGAGGCCTATGAGATCGCCTCCCGCCTCGGCGTTCCGGTGATGGTCAAGGCCCAGGTTCTGTTAGGGGGGCGGGGGAAGGCAGGGGGCGTAAAGAGTGCCTCTAACCCCCAAGCGGCGAGGGAGATGGCTAGCCAAATCCTGGAGATGAGTATCAAGGGGCTGGCGGTGGAAAAGGTCTTGGTGGTGGAGGCTGTGGAGATCGAAAAGGAACTGTACCTGGGGGTGGTGGTAGACCGAGCCCTCTGCGCCCCGGTGATGATCGCCTCTTCGGAGGGGGGTGTGGAGATCGAGGAGGTAGCCCGCGTTATGCCAGAAAGGCTGGCTAAGATAACCGTCGATCCCTTCTTGAGCCTGCGTGATTATCAGGCTCGCCAGTTGGCTTTGGAGATCGGTCTGGGAAAGGAGACGGTGGCCGAATGGATAGCCATCGCCCAGGGGCTATATAGGGCTTTCGTGGAGTGCGATGCCTCACTGGCAGAGATAAACCCCCTGGCCCTCACCCGAGAGGGGAGGCTAGTGGCCATCGACACCAAGATGGTCCTAGATGATAACGCCCTCTTCCGGCACGGAGATTTGGAAGCCCTCCGTGATCTAACGGAGGAGGAACTGCGCGAACGAGAGGCCCGGGGACAGGGCTTGAGTTACGTGAAACTGGAGGGAGAGATAGGCTGCCTGGTCAACGGCGCGGGCCTGGCTATGGCCACCATGGATGTGATCAAACTCTATGGGGGGGAGCCGGCCAACTTCTTGGATGTCGGCGGGGGAGCCAGGGCGGAACAGGTGGCTGTGGCTTTGCGCATCCTCCTCTCCGATGAGAAGGTTAAGGCGGTGCTCATAAATATCTTCGGGGGCATCACCCGCTGTGACGAGGTAGCCAGAGGAATCTTGGAGGCCCTCCGTCAGGTACGGGTTGAAGTTCCTACGGTCGTCCGTCTAGCGGGGACCAACGAAAAGGAAGGGAGAAGGCTTTTGGCCCATGCCGATATAGAGACCGTCTCTACACTTATCGAGGCGGCTCAGAGGGCTGTGGAAGTGGCAAAGGGTGGTTGATGATGGAGACCGGTTGCGTTTTCTGTGCTATCATAAAGGGCGATGCCCCCGCTGAGATAGTCTATGAGGACGAGGTGACCTTGGCTTTCATGGATATACACCCTGCTGCTCAAGGCCATACTCTGGTGATACCCAAGGAGCATTTCCGTCGAAGAGGAAGCCCTTCTGGCCACGGCTAGGACTACCATGAAGGTGGCCAGGGCGGTGAGGGCAGCATTTGAGCCCCATGGCTTAAATATCTTGCAGGCCAATGAGCCCGGCGGCTTCCAGAGCGTCTTTCACTTCCATTTTCATATCGTCCCCCGTTGGAAGGACGATGGCTTGATACGGCCCTGGGAACCAAAGCGTGGGGATGAGGAAGAGATCCGCGAAGCAGCAAAGTTGATAAGAGAGCAGTTATCTTGAGATGAGCATCCTTGTTGACAAGAACACTAGGCTTCTAGTCCAGGGTATAACCGGGCGAGAGGGCGGATTCCATACCCGCCGCATGATCGGCTACGGCACCAACGTGGTAGGGGGGGTGACCCCGGGCAAAGGAGGGGCAGAGGCTTATGGCCTCCCCGTCTTCGACGCCATGAAGGAAGCGGTGGCCATAACAGGGGCTAATACCTCTATCATCTATGTCCCCGCCCCTTTCGCCCCCGACGCCCTCTATGAGGCCGCTGACTCCGGCGTGGCACTCATCGTCTGCATCACCGAAGGGATCCCCATCCTAGATATGATGCGGGTGAAGAGACAGTTGGATATTAGTGGGGTGCGGCTCATCGGGCCCAACTCTCCAGGGGTCATCACGCCGGGAGAGTGCAAGGTGGGGATCATGCCTGGAGATATTCATACGCCGGGGAGCGTGGGCGTCGTCTCCCGGAGCGGCACTCTCACCTATGAGGTGGTGAACGAGTTGACCCTGCGCGGCCTGGGCCAATCTACCGTGGTGGGAATCGGGGGCGATCCCATCCTGGGCTCCAACCTCGTAGATATTTTGCGACTCTTTGAAGCGGATTCAGCCACAGAGATGGTGGTCCTCATCGGTGAGATAGGGGGTAGCGATGAGGAACGTGCGGCCGAGTTCATCACCCATCATATGACCAAGCCGGCGGTGTCCTTTGTGGCCGGGCGGAGCGCCCCTCCAGGGAAGCGGATGGGTCACGCCGGGGCTATCATCTCCGGGGGGAGGGGCACAGCGGGGGAGAAGATACGAGCCTTCGAAGAGGTCGGGCTCCCAGTGGCGCGCCATCCCAGCGAAGTGGCGGAGTTAGTGGCCAAGACGGTTACAAAGTAGCCTTTATCATACTTGGTGCCCGCTTGAAGCGAGCCACCATCGTTAGGAGGACCATGATGGACACAGTGGTAACGAACGGAACCGTGGTTACGGCTACAGAGACCTATCAGGCTGATATAGGTATCGAGAAGGGGAAGATCGTGGCGCTGGGCCGAGGTTTGGGGGGTGTAGAGACCATCGATGCCCAGGGCAACTACGTATTCCCCGGAGCCATCGATGTCCACACCCACTTCGAGTTGCCTGCCATGGGCACCGTTTCCGCCGATGATTTCGAGACTGGGAGCATCGCCGCAGCGTGCGGCGGCACTACCACCTTTATAGATTTCGCCGACCAGGCAAAGGGAGGGACCCTGCACCGGGCTCTAGAGGTTCGGATGGAGAGGGCCCAGGGGAAGGCGGCCATCGATTATGGCCTCCACGTGGCCATAGGAGATATGACCGAGGAAGTGACGAATGTAGAGATGGCCGAAATGGTAGAGCAAGGCGTTGCCAGTTTCAAACTTTATATGGCTTATAAGGGTGCCTACATGGTAGACGATGAAGCCCTTCTTAAATCCCTCCTCAAGGCCAAGGAACTGGGAGCGCTCATCATGGTGCACGCTGAGAACGGCGACCTTTTGCATTACCTTATCAACAAACATGTGGCTGAGGGCAAGAAGGAGCCGATCTGGCACGCTCGAAGTCACCCTCCCGAAGCAGAGGCCGAGGCCGTTGGTCGGGCTATCATCTTGGCTGCTCTGGCCGGAGCCCCTATCTATATCGCCCATGTGAGTACGGCTCAGGCCCTGGAGAAGGTGCAGGAGGCCCGGGACAGGGGGCAGCCTGTTCTGGCCGAGACCTGCCCTCAATATCTCTTCTTCAACACCGAGCACTACAAGTTGCCCGATTTCGAGGGGGCGAAATATGTGATCTCCCCCCCGCTGAGAGACAAGGGCAATGCTGACTTCCTTTGGAAAGGCCTAGCCTCTGGCGATCTGCAGGTGGTTAGCACCGACCATTGCCCCTTCAACTTTGTGGGTCAGAAGGATTTGGGTAGAGACGACTTCTCCAAGATCCCCAGCGGCATGCCCGGTGTAGAGACAAGGGTGCCCTTGCTCTACCACTTCGGGGTGAACGAAGGGCGTTTCTCCATCAACAGGTTCGTAGAGCTGGTCTCCACCAACCCGGCCCGTCTATTCGGCCTGGCTCCGCAGAAGGGTACCATATCCATAGGGGCGGACGCGGATCTGGTTATCTTCGATCCCCAAAAAGAAGTTCGCCTCAGTGTGGAAAACCTGCATATGAATGTAGACCACAGCCCCTATGACCACATCACCGTAAGAGGATATCCGGTCCTGGTCATGCAGAGAGGCAAGATAATCGTCAAAGAGGGCCAGTTTGTGGGTGAGGTGGGGGCAGGCCAGTTTCTGAAACGCAAGCGCATAGAGATATAAGAAGAGGTGCCACCGACCTGTGCCTAGCCGCGAAGGCGAAGCCAGCGTGATGTCTTAGGGGTGATGCCTGTTCTCGCTAAGAGGATAACCCTGGGGCAAGTTACTCAAAGGAGCACCTCGGGGAAGAGATTTTGGAGGCCTGCCGATAAACCGTTGTCATGCCTTCTTCTCCTACTCGGTATAGTCAGCGGTCAAGCCGCTAGTTGTGGCGGGGCTCGTGTTTGACAGTTTGAGTTTGATGGTCTATCATAATGGCCGTTATCTCAGAGGTGGAGAAAGTTAGTGCCCAGAAGGAACCTTTTCCTGCTTGGAGGCATTATAATTCTGGCCGCTGTGGCTATCTGGATTGATCTCCCTACTAATCCGGGTATCCATATCCGTCTTGGTCCTATCCAGATCGACCGGGATATAGAGGTACACCAAGGGCTGGACCTCCAAGGGGGTATGCAGGTGCTCTTAGAGGCCGACGTGCCTCCTGATGAGCCTGTAGAACGCCAGGCGGTAGCCAATGCTAAGGCTATCATCGAGAAGCGTGTTAACGGGCTTGGGGTCTCGGAGCCCTTGATTCAGTTGCAGGGGACGAGGCGGATCATCGTAGAGTTGCCCGGCCTGAAGAACCCGGAGGAGGCTATCGCTGCCTTTGGCAAGACAGGGCTCTTGGAGTTTATCCACGCCGGAAACATCTACCTGTCTCCTGGGAGCCTCATTCAGACTACGGAGGAGGTGGCTGGGCCCCCCGTGGAGGCCACTCCCACTGCCACTGCGGAGGCTACGCCTACCCTAACCGCAACCATCACCCCCACTCCAACTGAAGCCGCTACCGGGCCTCTCACCCCCTCTCCCGTGCCGGAGGAGCGCGTTTTTGAGACTATCATGACCGGGCGGAACCTAAAAAGTGCTAACCTAACCGTTGACGACTACAATCAGACTCAGATCGCCTTCGCCTTAGATGAGGAAGGGACACGGATCTTCGCCGACTACACCGCTAAGAATGTGGGTCAGGTGATGTGCATCGTTTTAGACAAGGAGGTGGTCTCCTGCGCTACCATCAAGGATGTGATATCTAAAGGCCAGGTGCTCCTCACCCGAGAGGGAGGCTTCACACCCGCAGGGGCAGAAAGCATCGTCATCCGCCTTCGATACGGCGCTTTGCCCATCCCCTTGCGGGTAGAGAGCCACCGAGAGGTAGGCCCTACTCTGGGTGAGGATTCTATTCGTAAGAGTACCCTGGCTGGGGTGATAGGCCTCTCTATCGTGATAGCCTTCATGCTCATCTACTACCGGCTGCCAGGCCTCTTGGCCGATCTGGCCTTGGTGATATACGCTGCTGTGGTCTTCGCCTTTTTCAAGTTGATACCCGTGGTCTTGACCTTAGCGGGCATCACTGGCTTCATCCTCTCCGTGGGCATGGCGGTGGATGCTAATATCCTCATCTTCGAACGATTTAAGGAGGAACTCCGCGCTGGGAAGGGACTCCATCTGGCGGTGGAGCAAGGGTTCAGCCGCGCCTGGTTCTCTATCCGCGATTCCAACTTCTCCACCCTCATCACCTGCGCCATCCTCTTCTGGCTGGGTTCCTACTTCGGGACTAGTATGATCAAAGGTTTCGCCCTCACCTTGGCCATCGGCGTCTTGGTGAGTATGTTTACCGCCATCACTGTCACTCGTACCTTCCTACGCTTGGTGATGGGTTTAGATATAGCGAAGACCCGTTGGTGGTTCGGTGTCTGAGAGGATATGAATGCGTATGGAGCGAGGTTGTAACTCTGGTTCGGGGCGTTGACGGTCTATGCTTGACATAGTAGGAAAGCGTTACTGGTACTTTCTCATCTCCGCCCTTGTTATCATACCGGGTGTGGTTTTCCTGGCTCTATTCGGGCTCCCTCTCTCCATAGATTTCACCGGAGGGGCTTTATTGGAGGCGGAGTTCGCCCGAGCCCAAATCGGTCCCGCTCAGGTGAAAGAGGTTTTCGCCGAGCATGGATATGGCGATACCATGGTCCAGACCTCGGGCGAGAGGGTCTTCCTCATCCGCGCTAAGAATATCGACTCGGCGACAAAGGCGGCTATTGAGGCTGATCTGGAGGAGAGGTTCGGCGATCTCACCGAACTCCGCTTCGAGTCGGTGGGGCCGGCGGTAGGGGAGGAGGTGCAGCGAAGAGCCCTCTATGCGGTGGGGTTGGCTGCCATCGCTATCCTATTTTATATCTCCTGGGCCTTCCGGCATGTTCCCAAGCCCGTCCGTTTCGGCACCTGCACCATTATAGCCTTGATTCACGACGTCCTCGTGGTGGTGGGTGTGGCTGCCATTCTGGGACGCCTCCGAGGATGGGAGGTGGACGCCCTTTTGTTGACCGCTCTTCTGACGGTCATCGGCTTCTCGGTACACGATTCCATAGTGGTTTTCGACCGCATCCGGGAGAATGTGAAGCGGAGGGCGGGTGAACCGATAGAGAGCGTAGTGAACCATAGCATCATTCAGACCCTCAACCGCTCCCTGATGACTGAACTCAACGTGCTCTTCACCTTGACCGCCCTTTTCCTCTTCGGAGGGGTCACCACCCGCGGTTTCGCCTTCACCCTGTTCATCGGTATGATCAGCGGTACTTACTCCTCGATCTTCACCGCCAGCCCCCTCCTGGTAGAGTGGGAAGAGAGGCCGGAGCGGCTTCTCTATGCCCTCTCCTTTCTCCTTCCACCAGTAGGTCTAGTGGTCGGTTTATATAGCCTCTTGCGAGGGGGCTCAAAGGCCCTGGCCAAGGGTTGTCTCCTGGCGACGGGGCTTGGGGCGGCCAGCATAGCGACTCTCTTTTTCCTTCGCCGTGTCGTGGCCTAGACTCGGCAACGGGACTTCCCATTGTCCTGGCTCATCTACACTTTTGGGTTGACAAAATTGTCTAAAAAGGGTAAAATCTTTAAAAGCTTGCGAAGGGGTTTCTGTACACGGGGGCGATTTTTCACTCGATATGATGAAAGTCTCTCTCAGCCCTTGAGATGGGCCGTAGAAAAGGAGGAAAAATGAAAAAGGAAAGATGGTGGTTAGTGGGGCTTTTGGTGCTGGGCTTGCTGGCTGGTTCGGCTCTAGCCTGCGGTTTGGGTGGGCCGAGCGCACCACCGACTGAGGAGGAGACACCGGCGGTGGAAGCCACGCCGACTCCTCCCCCGCCAACGGAGGAAGGGACCCCAGAGGCGGCAGAAACTTCAGAGGCGGTGGAGACCCCCGAGGAGGAAGAGGAACCCTTCAGCGCCACAACGGAGGCTCTAAACCAGTTGGATAGTTTCTCTGGCTATGTCCACTGGCAGGGTTGGGGTGCCGCGATGGAGGCGGAGGCCGAAGAGGTGGATTTCGAGATCAGGGGTCAGAGGCAGAACAAGCCCACGCGAGCAGACCACTGGACTTGGACCGACCACAAGGAGGGCACGACCTACGAGTGGATCGCCATCGAAGCCGAGAACAATATGTGGACGCGAGAAGAGGACGAGGAGTGGCAGGAGATAGGGATGTACTCGGCCGAGATGCTCGATATGTTCAGCGTCTTCTCCTATGATTTCTGGGCCAGCCTCTTCTTCGAAGGCCTCCCTGAGGAAGCCACCTTCGTGGGCCAGGAGACGGTAAACGGGATCCCCTGCCGCCACTACAGGAGCGCGGACACCTCCGGCTGGGGCTGGGTAGGTTTTATGGGCTCCGCGGACTTCCACGTCTGGATAGCCGTCGAAGGCGAATATCCGGTGAAATCTACCGGAGACGCCTCAGGTACCTATGAAGGCGAGACTTTCGACTGGCACCTCATAACGGAACTCACTAACGTCAACCAGCCGGTGGATATAAGCCCGCCCATGTAAAGAGTTCGGGGGCGTGGAGGTTGACGTCCCTGATCCTCATCTTACTGGAACATAGCGATTCCCAACTTTCGCTGGGGGAAAAAGGTGAGAATGTCGAAAGTTAGGGGTTATCTTCTCCTTATCTTGATCTTTCTCCCGCTAGTTGCTGGATGCACGCCAGGCTTAGCGATCCCTTCTCCTACCCCTCTTCCAACGGCGACCATGACTCCCACTCATACACCTACCCCACTGCCCACTCCCACACCTACCGTTACGCCCAGCCCCACGCCCACCGTCGATGTGGCCTCGGTGATGCAAGAGGTGAGAGACCGTTTCGCTGAGGCCGCCGCTTTTGAGGAGGAGCACGACCTCGAGACCGCCCAAGAGTCGGCTTTTCAGGCTTTGGCCCTCTATCTCTCCTTGCCGGAGACAGAAGAGATGTCCGAGGAAGAGATAGCGGACGAACTCTTATCCCTAGGTGAGGAGGCGGGGGTGGAGATGGGGGTCATGGGGGTCGATCTCCTGAGGGTGGAACCTACCCTTTACCTGGTCAGGTTTGGCCCCTACCCCATCGCCCTCTTCTGGGGTCAGGCAGGAACTCCCTTCGACTACTACCCGGTTTCAGAGGGGGATGCTATCTCTGATGCCCGCTTGGTGGGGGATGAGATAGGCATCATCTTCGCCCACATTGGGGCCAGCACCGTAACCCCTGATTTCATCCTTCTGGGGCGCGAGGAGGATGGCTGGCGAGAAGTCTGGCCCTCCGACCCAGAGCCCTGGAGAGACCTCTGGATAACGGCTGATGGGCGCGTTTCTTTTACCGCCGGTGACCTCTCCCTATTGAGGATGGAGGGGAGTTCCTGGGGCCTCTTGGAGGAAGACCCCTTCTTCGAATGCCATGCCTGCGCCCATCGCTTTTTCGACCTTCTGTGGGAACGTCAGGGAGATAACTACTTGCCTCAAGTGACCCTCCCTCTCGATGCGCCCTACTACGATAGGCTCTGGGAGATCACCCAGCCTAGCCCTTACGCTTCTCTCTTCGAGTTCCTGCGCCGTCTGAGGGCCGGCGATGAGGCAGAGGCTTTGGAGTTGGTTTCTGACCCCTCAGTGATCGACCAGGCCAAAGCCTTGGGGCTTCAAGACCCTACGGTTACCTACTGGGCTGACTGGGAGTCCGGAGGGCGGGAGGGGGAGTTTCTCTTCAGCAGGGAAGATTTGACACCGAGGTTCGTAGCCCTCTTGGAACAACCTGGCGAGAGAGAGCATTGGATATTGACCAGCCTAGCCGAAAGGGAGTAGCGAGTCCAAAAAAGAAGATGGGGTAGACCGCTTGCCTGTATAAGTAATCTGTGGAGAGTGGTTGGAGCCTTTCCACTGTTGAGAGAAGTGGAGAGACTTCTAATTTCGTTGCTCTGCCAGGCATGATATGAGGAGTTGGAGGGCTGCCCCCGCCGATTGAGCCTTGTTCTGCAGCCTGTCCCCGGGCCACACAAACCGTTGGCACCGCTCGCCATCTTCTGCGGCGAGGGCGATGTAGACCAACCCCACCGGCTTCTCCGAGGTGCCCCCCGTGGGGCCAGCGATCCCCGTCACCGCCAGGGCTAGGTCGCTCACGAATAGATGACGGGCTCCTTGGGCCATAGCCCGCGCGGTCTCTTCGCTCACCGCGCCGTGTTGGAGTAAGATCTCATGAGGCACGCCCAGAATCTTCTCCTTAGCCTCGTTGGAGTAGGCGACTACGCCGCCCAGGAAATAGTTGGAACTGCCAGAGACGTTGGTAATCCGGTGGGCGATGAGCCCCCCGGTGCAGGACTCGGCCAGCGATAAGGTGAGGCCTAGTTTTTTCAATGACTCTCCTGCCCTCTTCGCTAAATCCTCCATCTCATCCCCCATAGGCAAAAGGGCCCTCCCTTAGGGCCCTGGTCTTATGGCGCATAGGGGACTCGAACCCCTGTCCCAGCCTTGAGAGGGCTGTATCCTAGACCGCTAGACGAATGCGCCACCTATATTGATTTTATCAGCAGTTGGCCTTGCTGTCAAGATTGCGGTATCTCTCATGTCAAATGCGACAGATGGGTGGCAGAGGGGGTCGATAGATTAACCCCCTGTCGCCTCTAGCCACAAACCGCCTAAAGGCTCCAATCCTGGTACTGGAGGAATGGAGGCTTTCCCATCCCTTCCCATGGGATCCCTTTGGGACCTGCGGGACAAGGATCCTGTAAGGATAAGGACAGCCGGTCAAGTTTTTCGATGCCAGTAAGTAGAGCAAGCGAGAGCCTCCCCTACTCCTGTTGGGTAGGCCTGGTTGGCACATTCAACTCTATCACCAGTTGTCGCATTTTTAATGAGACTAACCAGATCGACGCTCTTCTAGTATAATCAAGCGAGTAACTCTTAGGGGAGGTGGAAGTATGATCCATCGCTTGGAGATAGCCACCAGTTCGCGGGCCCAGATGGTGGATGTGACGAGAGAGGTGCAGCGGGCCGTATCCGAGAGCGGAGTCCAAGAGGGGTTTTGCCATATCTATGTCCCCCATACTACGGCGGGGATAGCGATCAACGAAAACGCCGACCCCAGCGTGGCCCAGGATATCTTGGCCGTATTGGAGAAGATAGCCCCACGAGGCGGTTCATACCGCCATCTGGAGGGGAACGCTGACTCCCATATCAAGGCCAGCATCGTAGGCTCCTCGGAGACAGTGCTCATAGAGGGTGGGAAACTGGTTCTGGGGACCTGGCAAGGGCTCTTCCTTTGTGAATTCGATGGGCCCAGGCGACGCAGGCTCTTGGTCAAAGTGGTAGAGGCTGCTTAAAGAGAGGTGCGGACTCATGACCGGACTATCGATGGTGTAAAATTCCCCAAACGGGGGAAATCCCCCGGCCCCCTGTCCCCTAGAAGGGCCTCTTCCCAGCGGCGTTTCACTCTCATACTATTCGGCCCCCTACATCTGCACCTTGCTACTTATGGACCACAATATCTCGTGCCCTCTTCTACGGCCGGTTCACAGATGAACGAGGGCGGCTGCCTTCTCTTCTTTGGGTTGGGCTGCCCGCTTTCCTTATCCTTATCCTTACAGGATCCGGTGGGACAGGATCCCTGTGGGACTGGCACGATTCTTGCAACAATAGATAGGTAGAAAGAGCGGCCTCTAGAAGAGAGGTGGGGCGCGGACACCTATTGGTGGTCTGGTTCTCTCTCCCAATGAGGTTATGCACCAGATGGGGGTGGACGGTCAAGTATGAGACTCCAAGATTATGAACGAGCCCTCCCAAAGGGATCTCAAGGGACAGATATCAGGGGCATCCATGGGGTGGCATCTTACAGTGCCAACTTTGACCATGATTGGTGGATAGACCGCGTCCGCGAGATGGGGATGGCTTGGTATAAACTGATCGACGACGGTTCGGGCTCCGTCTTCGATTTCGCCAAGAAGTTGCGCCAAAACGGGGTGATGCCCATCGTGCGCATCTTTCAGGATGCTCCCTTGCCCAATCGGCTTCCCCAGAAGGCTCTGGATACCATATCCCGGTATGTAAGGGAAGGGGTAACGCGATGGTTCGAGATCTATAACGAGCCCAACCTTCCCTTGGAATGGAGGCCTGGACAATGGGAGGCCCTGGCCGGGCGGCGCAAGCGGACCATGGTGGAGGTTTGGCTGGCCGATGCGGAGGAGGTGATCGCTCGCGGCGGCTATCCCGCCTTCCCGGCTATGGCTCAGTCGGGACGCACCCCCCTTTTGGGAAGCATCCACTGGTACGAGGACTGTTTCCAAATGATGGCTCAGGAGTTCTATGAGAAGGCGAGATTCGTCTTCGAGCACGGAGCCTGGATCGCTACTCACGATGCGGTTCTCAACCATTGCTACAAGGATGAGAGCGGTGAGTGGCATTTCGAATGCCCCTACGACGAGATAGAGCAGCGCGATCACCCTGGGCTCACCATCTTCGATGGCGACAATTCGCTTATGGGCCATCGGGTCCCGGTCACTCTCCTCAAGAGGCATTTCGGCTTGGAGGTCCCCGTCATCAGCACTGAGGGTGGCGTCTTCGTCCCCCATGGTGGTTGGACACAGCCCGATCCCCGCTATCCGGGCTACGATTACCGTGGTCACGCCGAGAGAACGGTGGCGATGTACCGCTGGCTAGAGCGGTATGCGGTTACCTACCCTTGGTTTTTCGGGATGTGTTCTTGGCTTTTGGCCAACCGTTTCATGGGTCATGTCGCTCCCGCCTGGCGAGAGGATGGTTGGTGGCATGATGAGAGGGGGAAACTCCCCGTCGTCGAGGCGGTGATGGCCATGGGGCCGCCGCTCTCTGACCCTGAGCCCTTGCCCCCTGTTGAGCCTCCTCTGCAGTTCGATAGGGATATCACCTTGGCCATCCGGGAGGAGTGGCAAGACCCCAATAGCCCCATCGTGCGGGTGGTGACCATGCCCATGGAGGAATACTTGAAGGGCGTGGTTCCCACCGTCATGACCCCTGAGGGGCCCCTTGAGGCTCTCAAGGCCCAGGCCGTGGCCGCCAGATCTTACGCCTACTATACTAAACTTCACCCCCGGCATGCGGAGGTGAACGCTAATATCTGTAACTCCGCCCATTGCCAGGCCTGGGAGCCCGCTTTGGCTACGGAGATCACCGACCAAGCGGTTGGGGAGACGGAAGACATAGTGGCCAAGTACGCTAGCCAGGTGATCAACGCTTTCTACTTCGCCAACTGTGGGGGGCAGACGAAGAACAGTGAGGACGTCTGGCGGGAGGCTCTCCCCTATTGCCGAAGCGTCCCTTGCCCCGTGGGCGGCGAACCAGAGGGGCATGGTGTAGGGATGTGCCGAGAAGGGGCCTTGGAACTGGCCAGGCAGGGCAAGAGTTTCGATGAGATATTGAAACATTACTATGCCGGTATCGATCTAGAAGAGATCGTACCGGCTCCCGAACCTGAGCCTGAACCTGAACCCGAACCTCACCGCTGGAAGATGACGGTGGAACGGAGGTCGGGCCCCCGCTTGATAGTGGGCACCTTCCCTCGTCCGGGGATCCAGATCACCGCCACCGACCCGTGGGGCAATCGGTTCTCCTCTATAAGTGGCTCTAAGCCGGAGTACGGCCCTGGAGGGTTCGAGATCCTCATCTTCCACGACGCCACATACGTCCTTCAGTTCCTGGGAGAGACCTTCGAGGTGGAGGTGCGGGGGGATAGGGTCTACCTCACCTTTGAGGAGGTAGAAGAGGTTCTCTTGCGGGTCATCACCCAATGGATGGAGGAAGAGAGGGTGGAGGCTCTCTTAGAGAGCCTATCCTGCGAACCTATCTACCAAGACCGCTTCCAGATCGAATATCAAGAGAGATAAGGGCATATCGCCATTACAAAAGCCCTCTTCAAAAGAAGAGGGCTTTTTATGTTTGCTGGCCTTGACAGGAGAGGCTATAATCCTAACTGGGGGTTAGGCGTGGAGGTCTCTGAGGAAAGGTTAGATCAGATCTTGTCCCAGGTGACTAAACCCGCCCGCTACACGGGAGGGGAATGGAATAGCGTAGTCAAAGATTGGGACGGGGTGAGGACCAAGGTTCTCCTCGCTTATCCCGATCTCTATGAGGTGGGGATGAGCAACTTGGGTCTCATGATCCTCTATGACCTTATCAATAAGGAAGACGATTTTTTGGCGGAGCGGGCCTATACCCCTTGGGTGGATATGGAGGAGGCGTTGCGAGGGGCGAAGATACCCCTCTACAGCCTGGAGACCAGGCACGCTCTGGGCGACTTCGACATCATCGGCTTCAGCCTCTCCTACGAGTTGAACTACACAAACATCTTGACCATGCTCGATCTGGCGGGCATCCCCCTCCTTTCTTGCCAGCGGAGTGAAAGCCACCCTCTGGTCATCGCCGGAGGCAGTTGTGCCTATAACCCTGAGCCTTTGGCCGACTTCTTTGACCTCTTTGTCATCGGCGAGGGGGAGGAGGTGCTCTTGGAGTTAGTTGAGGCTTATGGTAAATGGGGCAAGGGGGAGAGGGATCAATTCTTGCGCCGGGCGGCCCAGATCGAGGGGGTATATGTGCCCAGCCTCTATGAGGTGGCCTATGAGGATGGTGCCCTGGGTTCACCCCAGCCTCGGACCCCGGAAGCGAAGCCGGTCATCACTAGGCGGATCCTCAACCGCTTGCCTCCTCCCCCCACTGAGGTGATAGTGCCCTATGTAGAAGCGGTCCACGACCGAGGTATGATCGAGATCATGAGGGGCTGCACTCGGGGGTGCCGCTTCTGCCAGGCAGGGGTGATCTATCGCCCCCTTCGGGAGCGCCCGGTAGAGGAGGTGCTGGTCGCCGCCGATGAACTCTTGAAAGCCACAGGCTATGAGGAGGTCTCTTTGGTCTCCTTGAGCAGTTGTGACCACAGCCAGATAGAGGAGATGGTGCGAGGGCTCGTCACTCGGCACGCCCCACAGCAGGTTACGGTCTCCCTGCCCAGCCTGCGGGTCGATTCCTTCTCCTTGGGGTTGGCCACCTTGTTCCAAGGAAGACGGAAGACGGGCCTCACCTTCGCCCCAGAGGCGGGGAGCCAGAGGTTGAGGGAGGTGATCAATAAGGGGATCACGGAGGAGGATATCCTAAGCACCGCAGAGAGGGCCTTCCGCGCCGGTTGGCAGAGGATCAAACTCTACTTTATGCTAGGGTTGCCCACGGAGACTAGGGAAGATGTGGCTGCCATTTGTGATCTGGTGAAGCGAATCTGGGGTATGGGCCGGGAAATAGGTGGACGGCGGGCTCAAGTGAGCATCAGTGCAGCCACCTTCGTCCCTAAACCCCATACTCCGTTCCAATGGATGCCCTTGGAGGGTGCAGCCAGCCTAAAGGAGAAGCAGGCTTTCTTGCGTCGAGAACTGAAGGACTTCCGCTTGAGTTGGAACGATCCTCAAGTGACGCTTCTGGAAGCCGTTCTCTCCCGTGGGGATCGGCGCCTAGGAGCGGTCATCCATGAGGCTTGGCGGCGGGGTGCGCGGTTCGATGCCTGGGACGAACTCTTCGAGCCTGCCAACTGGTGGGAGGCGTTCCAGGACCAAGGGTTAGATCCCGATTTCTACGCTCGGCGTCCCCTGGATAGGGATGCCCCTCTCCCCTGGGATCATATCGATGTGGGGGTGAAAAAGGGGTTCCTAGCCCGAGAGTGTGAGCGGGCCCTGCGGGGCCAGACTACTCCCGATTGTCGAGGGGGGCCTTGCTTCGCCTGTGGCGTCCTCGAAACCTTCCCCGGGGCTCGTGAAGCGGCCCGCCAGGGGCTTTGGGGCTGCCCGCCCAGGGTGGCGGGCAGGGGGGAGGATCGTTGATGGTAAAGAGCGGCCAGCGGATACGCATCACTTTCAGCAAAGGCGGGGAGATACGGTATATCTCCCACTTGGATATGATGCGCCTCTGGAAGCGGGCCCTCCGCCGAGCGAACGTCCCCTTGGCCTATTCCAAGGGGTTCAACCCCCAGCCCAAGATATCTATCGCCGCTCCCCTTGCTGTGGGCTTCACCGGCGAGGAGGAGGTGATGGATACCCTCTTGGAGCGTCCCGTTTCGCTGACCAGTTTTGCCCGGAGTGTGAAGAAGCAGATACCTCCCGGCATCACCCTCAAGGAGGTGCGAGAGGTCTACATGGCTCTCCCCTCCCTCCAATCTCAGGTGCGCTTCGCCGAGTACACCGTCTCTCCCCTGGACGATGAAGAGATAGAGGGCAAGATCGAGGCACTTTTGGCCGCCGAAGCCATCCCCCGAGAAAGGCGGGGAAAGAAGTACGATCTCCGCCCCCTCATCGACGATCTACGGCTAGAGGGCTCGACCCTCTGGATGCGCTTGAAGCACGATGCCCAGGGGGCCGGACGTCCTGACGAGGTGCTGGCCGCTCTGGGCTTAGAAAGGGCGGGAAAAGCCATCCATCGCACGCGTTTGATATTTGCCTCTCAACTTTAGAAGAGCCTCTCACCATTCATTAAATCCCCTGCAAAGACAGCGAATAAAAGAGTCCCAGCCTTTTGGCTGGGACTGAATGTCGCAAGAGCAGCGAATCCCGCAGCGCCGTCCGCTGCAGCGAGTTGTTAGGTTGCTTGCCCTATGGATGACCTGTCAACTACTCAAATTTGTGCGTTTGACCAATCTTAAGCTCGATGGATCTATCTGATACTCCCTCCGCGTTAGATGATAGTCAGCGTGGACAGACCGGAACGCAGCATTCAATGCTTCGACTAATGGCCTTGTTTTGGACTCGTCCATTACATCCTCATCAAATTCTGGATTCTCCAGCGCAAACTCCATTAGCTTTTCACCCCAATAAATACCTTTGCCTGAATTCTGCAGTTCAGGGACCGCTTTCCTGGCTCTCTTCCACAATTCCTCTCCCGACTTTGCTCCAGAAATTGCCTGGTGAAACTCGTTTCTAATAGAGGTCTTTGCCCCATTTTCGACAGCAATTTCCCAAATAATTTCTTCGAGTTCCGGCAGAGTGAAGTTTGCGAACTCAATATCCGGATCAGCCAAGTAAATTTCCCCGCATATCTCGTCACACTCTGCCGACTTTCTTAATACTCTGACGTAATTTTCGTTGTCTGTATCAATAGAAACGAAGCTGAAAATCCCTGCCTTCAAATCATTACGGAGGCTATCTCGAAAGCTAACCCCCTTCCTCCTCTTCTCGATAACGCTACCTTTTAGATTTACCAACTCAATGGCACTGTATTGCCCTATAACACTATTCAATGCACCATATTCCGTATCGCCCTCAACATACCAACGGAGACGGACACCATAGTCAAGACCGAACTGGCGTAAGTACTCGTTCGCTACTCTCGATCCTGCATCGATTATACGCGATGAGCCATACAATTCCTTTTTCATCCATGAGGATTTGTGTCCAAACCCCAATTCGTCTTCTTCGCGCAATTGTTTCCCGAACACATCTTCCGATGCGAGACGAAGTGTTTCAGCCATAGTAAGCAACTGCAGAGCCCCTCCTAGTTCTCCCTTCACATTCTCGCGATATCGACCTGTCATGAGGCGAAGGATCATATGTACTTCCTTGTTAGGGTCGAGAAACTTGGCATTAGCGCACAAATCTTGACGGAAATCCTCCAGAGCCTTTAACCCGGCTTTCTGATAATACTTGGCAAGTTCTTTCCAATGCTCCTGTATACGCCTCCGCTGCTCTGAGAAGCCCACCCAAGGGGACGATTTCAGCATCTTAAATATTCGCTCATAGACACACGGTTCTGTTGCCACACAGAGAGTAGTTATTTCGTTCCATTTACAAACATGATTTAGGAATTCTGGATCAGCGGACCACTTCTGAAAGTCAGAGATGATTCTACCCAGCACTTTCGGATAGTCCCCAACCGAAACGAGCATTTGCATTGGACATATGTTCAAGCTTAGAATCCGATCTATGCGATATAGAACATAGAAGCGGAAAGGATGAAAGTAGAATTCAACTCCCGGATGAAGGGGCTTCAGATTGAACGCCGACCCAGCCCATCCCTTCTTTCGTCGGCGCGGTTTTCTTTCATCTGCATACAAATATCTACCTCGATCATCCGAACCAACCTCAATCAAACCAGCTAAGCGAAGCTTTCGAGTGCTGGCGACAAGGTCAGCGCGCAATAAGCCTAGCTGCCATAGATGTCCAACATCATCAAACCAGATGTTCACCCCTCTTCTGTGGGCGAATGAACCCAAGTCTCTATCACTGAGGAACTTCATTTGCCATATATCCGACCGATCGGCGAGCCATAAGCCAAGGACACCGGGAGGTAGTATATTACTTGAAGACTGATTATTCGACATTTGAATTAGACCTTCAGTGAAGGATATTTGATGCGAGCAAGCAATCTAACAATCTATTAGGCCGACAGTTTTCCACCCAAACATCCGCTTGGCGTATTAGACGCATATCTGTCCATATAATACCCCCTTTCCCATGTATTAGGCAAGAATTCCGTCCATCTAAACGCTTACCACAATGAAAAAACGGGTAGAACAGGACGCGCGTCAACAATTGGCATCCAAGCCTCGGAATCTAAGGAACTGGTCACGATCCTACAGGATGGTCAGCCCGTCTTGGTACCCCGGCCTGGCACGCCTTGGGACAGGCTGCCAGCAGAAAGAGCGTCAGATGGTAACATCTGACGCCACGGAACGACAGGGCAGGTATGGAAACCTGCCCTACTATGAGCAACTTAGCCCTATGGGGCTGGGTTTGGGCATCCAAGACTCGATACTTGGCAATTGGTCACGCCCCCTTCTACGGGTTGAGTTTGACAAATGAGAGCGGAATTGCTATACTTTATCAGTTGGCTAATTCAGGAGAGCGTTTAATGTATGCTGTTATCGAGGTAGGAGGCAAGCAATATCGAGTCTCCGAGGGGGAGAGTATCGAGGTGGAGAGGCTCCCCTTGGAGGTGGGGAAGAGCCTGACTATCGACCGGGTGCTTCTCTTAGGAGGCGATGGTCAACTCAAGGTGGGAACCCCCACCGTCAAGGGAGCGAGGGTTAAGGCTCGGGTCACGGAGCATGGTCGAGGCAGGAAGGTCATCGTCTTCAAGTTCAGGCCGCGAAGTGGCTATCAAAGGAAGCACGGCCATCGCCAGAACTACACCCGTCTAGCCATCGAGAGCATCCTAACCAAAGAAGAGGCACCGAAGAGAGCCAAGCCCAAGAGGGTTCCCAAGAAGAAGGCTACTCCCCTGGAGGAACTGGGTCTCTCCGCTCGGACAACTAACCTCCTCCAGGGAGCCAAGATAACCAGCGTGGAGGCGTTAAGGGCTAAGTTAGAGAAGGGAGACGAGGCGCTTCTCGGCATCTCTGGCTTTGGCCCCAAGTCGCTGGAAGAGGTCAAGAAAGTCTTGAAAGGGTAAGAGAGATGGCACATAAGAAAGGCGGCGGCTCGAGCCGCAATGCCAGAGATAGCCAAAGCAAACGGTTGGGCGTGAAACAGTTCGATGGCCAGCGGGTGCGCGCGGGCAATATCCTCGTCCGCCAGCGAGGTTCCACCTTCAATCCTGGTAACAACGTGGGGATGGGCAAGGATTACACCCTCTTCGCTACCGTTGACGGCTATGTCAAATTCGAGAACGTCTCCCGCTGCAAGAAGCGGGTGAGCGTTTACCCGGAGCCGGTGGAATGAAAAAGGGTGTTCATCCCAAGTATTATCCCCAGGCCCAGGTGATCTGTGGCTGCGGCAATACCTTCACCACGGGAGCAACGAAGCCGGTCATCAAGACCGATATCTGCTCCGCCTGTCACCCCTTCTTTACGGGCGAGCAGCGGATCGTCGATACCGCTGGCCAGGTGGAGCGGTTCATGCGCCGCTTGGAGAAAAGGGAGAAGAAAGCGAAGGAAGCCAAGGCTGGAGGAGAGTAAGGTTAGAGTTGGCCGTTAAGGGCAGGGAAAGAGCCCTGCCCTTTTTCTATGGGGGTACTTTTATGCGTCGGAGAAGAGACGGAGGCTGGGTGGAGGTGATCTGCGGCGGCATGTTCAGCGGCAAGACGGAGGAACTGATCCGCCGCGCGAGGCGAGCCCAGATAGCCAAACAGAAGGTCCAGGTCTTCAAGCCCGCGCTTGACGACCGCTACTCCACGGCGAAGATCACCGCTCATAGTGGCCTAAATGTCGAAGCCCAGAGCGTGCGGAAGGCGGAGGAGATCTTGGAACTGGTGCGGCCCGAAACCAGTGTGGTGGCTATCGATGAGGCTCAGTTCTTCGACCACCAGTTGGCCGATGTCTGCCGCACCCTGGCCGATAGTGGCAAGCGGGTCATAGTGGCTGGCCTGGATATGGACTTCCGAGGTGAGCCTTTCGACCCTGTGCCTCACTTAATGGCCGAGGCGGAGATGGTGGATAAACTGCAAGCCATCTGCGTGGTCTGTGGCGATGCCGCCAGCCGTAGTCAACGGCTTATAGATGGGCGCCCCGCCTCCTACGACGACCCCATTATCCTGGTGGGGGCTAGTGAGGCCTACGAGGCCCGTTGCCGCCATTGCCACGAGGTGCCCGGAAGGCCAGAAGGGTAGTTCGGAGCCTCTATGGGGTTCTTCATCAAGGATGGCCGACTGCGACCCACCTGGCGGGTTCTCCTCTATTTGGTAGCCTACTTCGTGGGTCAGTTCCTGGCCCAGGTCCCCATCGGAATAGCCTACGGTGCTTATCTCCTCTCCCGCAACGTAGAAGAGATCGCTTTGGAGCGTTTGCCCTTTCCCTTGCTCATCCTCGCTGCTCTAGCCTCACTATTGGCGGTTATGGCTATCACTTGGGTTTTCCGCCGCTTCCTCGATAGGGGTACACTCCTGGGGCTGGGCCTACAAAGGAGCAAAAGGTGGCTAAGGGAGATAGGCACAGGCTTGGCTCTCGGCCTCCTTCTGATGGCCTTCATCTTCGGATTGGAGTGGACGCTGGGATGGGTGCGAATCGAAGGGTTCGCCTGGCATCGGCAACCACTGATGACCTTGGTCGGTATCCTATTGGGCTACACATCTTTCTACACCTTCGTGGCTTTCAGTGAGGAGTTAGCCTTTCGAGGATATATACTTCAAAACCTACGTAAGGAGTGGGGAACTCTAGTCGCGCTTTTGGCTTCCTCATTCCTCTTCGCTCTCCTCCATGGTTTAAACCCTCACTTCACCCCCCTGGCTCTAGTGGGGATAGCCCTGGCGGGGGTTTTCATGGCTTATGGTTATCTACTCTCCGGTTCGTTATGGCTGCCCATCGCTTTCCACTTCGCCTGGAACTTCGCCCAGGGGCCGCTCTTCTCCTTCCCCGTCAGCGGCCTAGCCAGCGAGGGCCTCTTCCTGCTGGAGAGGAGGGATTCCCCTTCTCTCATCACTGGAGGAGCCTTCGGCCCCGAAGGGGGGCTGCTGGGGGTGACAGCCCTCCTTTTGGGCTTGCTCCTCCTCTGGCTCTGGTCGAAGAGGAATGCCTAACCTCCTTTGAACCCCCTACCCTTTTCCTCGGTGTTTAAGATAGGTAAACGTTTTTGATCTTTGGAAGTGATTATGAAGAGGATCCTTTTTCTATTAGCCTTAGTAACCCTCCTCACTCCTTACTCATTAGGGGGTGCGCCTACTGAGGTGAAGCAGCCTCCCATCCCTTGATTCGATGATGTAGCCAGCGTCCTCGCATAAGGGGGAGTTGTTCTTCTAGAAGGGTGGGAACAAAATCCAACCTTTCATCGTCTACTTATCGGAGGTGATAGCATGAAGCGGACAATCTTGCTTTCAGGGTTGATCTTTTTCCTCATGGGGTGCGCGCCGGCCCTCTCCGGGGTGCTCCCTGAAGGTTCGCCCACCCCCGTGGGCACTAAGGGCGTTCCCCTTCCTCAGAAATCCCCCGTCTCGGAGGGAAGCCCACTCATCATCTTCCGGCGGAGCGGGGGGCTGACGGGGGTAAGCGAGAGTTGGGTCATCTATGAGGATGGCCAGGTTGCCTACCAGGAGGAGATAAAGGGGGGGAGCGAGACAGGGGAGATCGGGGCCCAGGAGTTGGCTGGGCTTCTGACGCTCATAGAGGAGAGGGGCTTCTTCTCCTTCAAGGGCTCATATATGCCCCAGAATACCTGCTGCGACCGGTTCTCCTACGGGATAACCGTCCTCCAGGATGGCCAGGGCAAGAGGGTGACCACTATGGATGGGGCGGAGGCTCCGGAGGGCCTTTGGACAATCATCGGGGAGTTGAGTAAACTCCTGACTGGAATCGGTGACTAGTAGGGAAGAGGCTTGAAAAAACGAGGGGACTGAATATCAGTCCCCTTGCTATTTCATGTGCTAATGTAGACGCGTTACGGATAGTTCTTGAGCACGAGGGGCAGGTAGATATACGCTGCAGGCGTAGGTGTGGGCGATGGACTCACCGCCCCACAGGTATAGATGCGGACATCGTCGATGAACCAGCCGTAATCCCAGACACTAATATCGGTGCCCATACGGAAGCGGAAGCGGACATTCTGTCCGGCTAATGAAGTCAAATCCATGCGGCTGGAGTAGTAGCCGTAGCTTTCATGGACGAAGGCTGAACGCCCGCCCAGTGGGTTGCCCCAGTCAGAGTCAATGGTTCCGTTGTAGCCGTTGTAGTCGAAGAGCGAGCCGGCGTCGGTCCAAGAGGCTCCGCCGTCGGTGCTGTACTCAACCACCCCGCCGTCATAGTCATATTCGAAGATATGGGCGTGGTTGAAGTGCATATACGCCGCACTCCCGGCTGGCAGGGCTACATCTGTGGTCATAGCGATGTAATAGTCGGCTATATCATAGTAGTCGAAGCCCCAGATGTTGTAGACGCCGCTGGTGGCGTAGGTGGCATCGAAGTCCAGGTCGTTGGGGTTCTGAGGCAGATACCAGTAGTCGGTGCCAACGGTGGCAGTGAAGACGGTGGCGGTGTGGGTCCAGTTGCCGGCGCCGCTCTCCATGTTATCGAAGAAGAGGTTATTAGGCGAGCCAGAATCGCAGATGGGGGCCTCGGTGGCAGGGCAGGAGGTGGGCTGCTGGTTCATCTCCGTGGCGTCCACGGCATCTTGCACCTCTTGGCAGTCGGCAGCGCTGTAAACCAGGTTGAGGCACGCCTGGGGGAGGGCATCGTAGAGGTCGGCGTAGTCGGAGGCGGAGGTGAAGATATTGGTCTGGACCTCGTAGAAGATCTTGGCTGTCTTCTCCAGGCCGATGCCGGTGACAGTGTAGCCGTTGAAGGTGTCGCCATCCGCCATCAGATAGGCGGCCTTACTACCGACCCCCATGTTGTAGTGCACGCCGCCCTGGTCGCTTTCGGCGCAGTGGTAGTAAGCGCTGGTCATCTTGTCCGGCAGGCCGTAGGCCGGCGGGTTGCTGATATCGCGGATGGCGCCGATGGGCAAATCCTCGCCACAAAGCCAGAGGACGCCTGGGGTGTCGGTACCCGCGCCGTTGGTCAGGTCCGACGAATTCGCCCCAGATGTCGGAGAAGGCCTCGTTGATGGCCCCAGATTGGTAGTAGTAGAAGAGATGCGACTCGTACTGGGTGACGCCGTGGGTCATCTCGTGGCCCACCACGTCATCGGCCGCACTGTAGCCCTGGCCATAGACCATCTGTGAGCCGCTCCAGTAGGCGTTGGCATAGGGGCAATAAGTGGAGTTCGGGCAATAACGGACGGTGGAGATGAGGTCCATACCCGCACCGTCGATGCTATCCCGGCTGTGGTAGGTGTTGTAGAAGTCATAAGTGTCGCCGGCGTAATCGTAAGCGAGGTCCACGTCAGTGACCCCTGTGGCCGGGTCTCCCTCGCTGCGGGCCGGTGTCGTACCAGGGAGGCTCAGACCAGGGGTATTGTTGTGGTCGTAGATTATTCGATTCTTGGCCGTATCGATCTGGTTGAAATGTAAGGCGACTGCGCCCAGGTGGGCGTCTATCAGAACGAGTTCGCGGATGGGCAAGGGTTCCCTGGGTTCCACGTCCATACGCCAGACCAGGGAGTTGAAACGGAGGCCGGGGCCCCCGAGGAGGATAGGGTTGTAGATCCACAGTTCCGGCTGGGTGGTGGTCAGGTCAGCCACGCTCAAGCCATAGTCTTTGGCTACCTTAGCCAGGGCTGCTTGCTGGGCAGCCTGGGCGTCGATGGTAGGTACGACATCAACCGCCAGATCGGGCAAGACCTCGCCGTTGGCCGAAAGGACGTTTTTTTGGGCGTCCACCTGTACGATGAGTTCGCCGCCCATCACCGGTACGCCTTGGTAGACCTGCTGGAAGCGGACGAAGGAGCGCCCGCGGTCGGCGGATTTAGTCCGCATCACCGTGAGTTCGTTCGCTTGGTTGGTCAGACCGAAGAGGCGACCATAGGTGGAGAGGAAGTGGCGTGCAGCCTGCTCTGGCGCGGCCTCTGCTACAAGCGCAGCCGGCCGAGGGATGGGGTGGGCTGGGTCGGTGCCGACGAAACGGACCTTGCCGGTTTGGGCGTGATAGGAGATGCGCACCTGGCCCTCGGTTTGCCGTTGTAACTGCTCAGTGAGGGCCGGGGGCGGTGGTTCCTGATAATAGGGGTTGGAGAGAGCGCTGGATGATAGGGCGAATAACAGAACGATGAGCAGAAAGACAAGCGTGGCGATCCTTGGGCCTCTTAGCATGGGACCTCCTTGTGGCAAAATGATAGGGGCACGGCGAGAAACGCAACATGCCCTCTCCGTGCCCCGCGAATCTATTTGATATTATATCATATTTTGAGTTTTTTGCAAATGATACTTTCGGGCTACTGGATTAGCCTCCAGGGAACCAAAACCTCTCTTTAACCGTCTAATAGACGAAGGAGGTTCTACCATGAAGGGGATAGTTGTGATCACGGCCTTGCTGGTCTTGCTCATCGGTTGCGCACCAGGCGGGCTCACCGAGTCGCCCACCCCATCTCCCATCGAGACGCCACCGGCTGGTGGGGAGGTCACTCCCGCCTCGGAGGCCGGCGGCCTTCCTAACCCCGCTTCCAAGTATTGTGTAGACCAGGGTTACGAACTGGAGATCAGGAGCGATGAGTCCGGCAACCAGTATGGGGTGTGCATCTTCCCCGATGGCAGCGAGTGCGAAGAGTGGGCGTTCTTCCGTGGGGAGTGCACCTACGAAGAATAGTCAGGGGCTAACGTAATATCCGAGGTAGCAAAAGAGGCTCCCGGTTAGGGAGCCTCTTTCTGGCTTGGCAAAATGGGACGGGGCTACTTGGCAGGGGTGACTATGTAGAAGTTTGGGGGTGCCTCCACGGGTTCCACGCGATCAGGCCCTACAGCCTCGGCCGGCAAGAATGTGGGCTGCGAGTCGTTTTTCCAGGTGGCGCTCCATGACCAGGGCCCGCCGCTGACATAGCCACAGTCGGGTATGTAGAGGTGGTCAAGTCCGTCGGTACCGCTGGCAGTCGTCTCCGAATGGAAGGTGCCGGAGGCGTAGAAGGCTCCGCTGAAGGAGAACTGGTTGTTGACAATCGGTACTAGCGGAGTGTGGGTGATCTTGAAATAGCCGCATCCCAGCACGGAGATGTAGGTGGCGAAGTTATCGACGTAGGCCCTATCCGGAGTCACGTAGAACTCTTCGTAGTCGCTTTCCCAGAAGCCAGGTGTGGGCTCTGAGAGGGCGTAGGTCTTCATCACCAGCGGTAAGTACGATTTGTTGGGGAGTTCACTGTAGAAGATGTAGTTGGCAGAGTATCCTACGTTGGAGACCCCGTATCCGATGCGCATGTAGCCGCTTTCACCCCAAAATGGCCCCCAGGAGTTTCTTAAAATCCATGCCCCGTCGGTGTCATTCCAACCCACCAAGACCACGGCGTGATTCACATAAGTCGGAAAACAGGACAACGACTCATCGGTTGTGAAAACGCCGCCGTCATAAGATGGCCATGCTGGGCCCGCACAGACAGCCACAGAGACGGGCCCATGGTCGTAGATGGCCTGCTTTATGTCCGCTACCGAGGGGACACCATATTCGGGCCCCACAAAGGCCCAGGAATCGATCTGGTAGGTATGAGTATAGGGGCCGCTACAAGACACCTCGAGGCTGCCACAACTTATGGCTGCACTCCCGTAGGGAAAAACTGCTTCCATCACTGCCCCGGCTTGGGACTCGCTCGGTGGTATCTTCCACTGGTGGTAGTCATGAGCCCACCACCCACCACAGCAATCCCAGTAATCGGTGTTGCAGGAAACGAGATATTGTTCTGAAAGATCCTCCTCAACCGTGTCTTGGAGTTTGATCTTGGATTCCAAGGTTCCCACCGTGCTGAAGGCCCAGCAACTCCCACAATTGCCCTGATTTTTCACCGGGGTACATCCCTCTAGATCGCACCAATTGTAGGATAGAGGGAGGCCTAGTTGAGATTGCTCAGCGACAGGTAAGGAACTCTCCAGGGTGGAGTTGGGTGGGGTATTAGAGGAGGGAGGGGAAATATCGAGGCCGGTAAAGGGTCCCACGGTCTGCAGTTGGATGGAGAAGGTCTCGGCTGGTTCTATCTCCTTTTCCCAGGGGCGACGATAGAGCAACTTAAGGGTGGTTTGGCCTTCTTCCAGTGGCTGGAAGCGGAGGATTTCCTTGGCAGGAGCGCCGAGTAGAGGCGATAGTGACTGGAACTCTATCTCTCCCACCTGGCGTAGGATCTTTTCGTCTATCTCTTCCACCTGCCACATATAGCCGGTGGAAGGGTTGCCTTCCAAAGTGATGACCAGAAGTTGGTCTTCTTTGAGTTCGATCTGGCGGCCGTCATCTTCGGCACCCAGGCTGATCTCCGTGGGGGGCGGTGGCTCCTGAGGAGGTGGGTTGGAGAGAGCCGCGGAAGCAGATAACCCCAAGATGAGTAACAAAAAGAGAACGGTGCCTATCAGCCCCACTCTTCTCATTCTGAATCCTCCTCTCCTCTTGGCAAGGCAAACCGTTGTTCCCGCAAACTGTGTGAATCATATCACAAAATGCCTACACAATCAATAGGTTGACAGTACCAATTAACAGAGGCACGTGTCCCGGAGGTGGAAGGCTGGTTTTTCTGGCCCAGGCTTTCATGTTATAATGTCGAAGTTGCTGAGAAGAGAGGTTATCCCTCTGGCGAAGGGTGAAATCCAGGCCATTATCATTATGGGGGGAGAAGGGGAGAGAGGTTTCATCCAGAGGGTCTACGATATGGTGGCCCAGATACCTTATGGGAAGGTGGCCACCTATGGGCAGATCGCCTTATACCTTGGGTACCCGAGAGCGGCCCGCACCGTGGGCTGGGCCCTTCACGCCCTCCCCGAGGGCACGGAGATACCTTGGCATCGGGTGATAAATAGTCAAGGGAGGGTATCTACCTCGTGCCTCACCCACAGCGCCGATCTCCAGAGGGCGATGTTGGAGGAGGAAGGGATACTCTTCGATGGGAGGGAGTTTCTTGACCTCGCTCTCTACCGATGGGAGGGGCCCGCAGGAGGTAGACGATAAATGGCTCAGAGAGTCCAGGCCGGGGGGATAGTTCTCCTAGATAGGGGGGTAGTCCTCCGTCGGACGGCCAAGGGGGAGTGGGTCTTCCCCAAGGGGCATCTGGAAGAAGGAGAGTCCCTAGAGGAGGCTGCCCGGCGCGAGGTGGAAGAGGAGACGGGGCTTCGTTGTCAGGTCCTCTTCAAGGCCGGCAAAATCAACTATCTCTTGGGAGATGACAAGTATCTAGTGCATCTCTTCGCCATGGAGGCAAGAGAGAAATTGCTTTTTTGGCAGCATCATGAGGGTAGAGATGCCTTCCTCTTCTCCCCGGAGGAGGCGCTGGAGAAGGTAACCTTCCCGGATACAAGGGAGGTCCTGGAGAAGGTGCTCGCCCGCCTGGAGGGGTTCTATCTCCCCGCAGGACGAAAGGGGCCGCTGAAAGATGGAGTTTAGCCTTAACGGCAGGGTGCTAGTAGGTATCGAGAGGCGGGAAAAGCCTAGCAAATGGCTCACCCTGCGGGCTTTAGGGGGCTGAAGGGCGGTCTATGGTTGAGAGAGATAAGGCGAAGGAGTTCGACTACGGCGGCCAGGCGGTGATGGAGGGGGTGATGATGCGCGGTCGAAACTCTATGGCTGTGGCCGTGCGTCACCCCTCAGGAAGGATAGTTATTCATAATGAGCCCCTGGAGAGCCCCCTCTACACCAGCCGCTGGTGGAGGCTTCCCTTCCTTCGAGGTCTGGTCATCCTCTGGGACACCTTAGCCTTGGGGATGCGAAGCCTGATCTATTCAGCCAATGTGGCTTTAGAGGAAGAGGAGGTGGAGTTCCGGGGGCCAGCCGTCTGGGGGTTGGTGTTGGTCTCCCTGGCCTTCGCTATCGGCATCTTCTTCCTACTGCCTCTCCTCTTAGTGGGCCTCATAGACCGGTTCATCACCTCCGCCTTAGTTAGCAACCTCATCGAAGGGGTGCTGCGCCTGGGGCTCTTTCTGGGCTATATCGGGCTGATCGGCCGCCTTCCCGACATCGGTCGTTTCTTCGCTTACCACGGCGCTGAGCATAAGACCATCAACGCTTATGAAGCCGGCGCGCCTCTCGATCCCGCTTCTGTCGCCGCCTATACCACCGCTCATACCCGGTGTGGCACCGGTTTCCTCCTTTTCGTCCTAGTCCTTTCCATCCTCGTTTTCGCCCTCCTAGGGAGGCCACCATTTATTTGGCGTATCCTCTCCCGACTGCTTCTCATCCCCCTTATCGTGAGCCTGGTTTATGAGTTCATTAAGTTCGCCGCCCGCCATCAAGATAACCCCCTCCTGCGGGCCCTGGTCTCGCCGGGTCTAGCCCTCCAGAGCCTCACTACCAGAGAGCCTGATGAGGAGATGTTGGAGGTGGCTATCGCCGCGCTTGAGTCCCTGTTGGCGGCGAAGGAGGAAGGGTGAGGGAGCCCGTGGTTGGGATAAAGATCGAGGATGACCTCATGCTCGATTCTGAGCGGGTCATCCGCAACCCTGACGATACCTGGTTCATTGAGTATCTTGCGCCCTACTATATCATCACCAGGGATAAGCAGTACCTTTTCGCCAGCACTCAGGCTGGACGGAGACCCGATCGAGCCTTCTACATGGTGCCAGAGGGATATAAGTTAGGCAAGGGGCAGAGGCCATTCGACCACGAGATAGGTCTTAGGCTCTATAAGGTAATCAAGCGCTACCTCAAGGGTTGCAAAGTGCTGGTACAGGAGGGGATCCAGGGGGAGGCAGGCTACAAGGCCGGCCTGCGTATCATCTTCAGCCTGGAGAACCCGCATACCGCTTACCTCGCTTGGATGGGGCTGAAGATGATCTACCCGCCAGAGGAGGGTATGGAGGTTCAATGCTGGAACTACATAGTGCCTGAGCGGCTGCCCGATGATATAGTGTCCGAAATCTGCGCCTTCTGGCCCCAGTTCAATCCTGACGAGCCGTTGACTCTCTATGATTTGACGGAGATGGAGAGGGATATAAGGCGAGTGATGAGCCTGCGGGTAGATTACTTTGGCGGCGCCTACAAGAAGCCGAACCTGACCCTGGTTTGGAACCGAGGCGAAAGCGAGGGGTTCATCTCCTATCACGGCGGCGCCACCGAAGACCGCGTCCTGAAGGGTCTTTCGGGCACCGGCAAGACCACCCTTACGGTTGGATCTACCCTGCAACAGGATGACGCCTGCCTGGGTAAGCCATATTGTGAGGATGGTAAGATTGTCAGGGTACAAATCATTGGATTGGAGGCGGCTAGTTTCGCCAAGTCGGAAGGGCTGACCGAAAACAGTCCAGAGTGGCCTGGCCTGATGAAGTCGCGCCAGAGTTACCCTGATGGCTCGCATCCCATCGTGCTGGCGATGAACATCGACGGCGAAGGGGTTGGGTATCGCAGGGAAGAGATCGCCGGCTACATGGTTAAGGTCCCACGCCAGATACTGGGCGAGGAGATCGGCTCGCTCCAGTGCACGCGCTACGCCAAGAGTGGCACCACCAACGGACGTTTCATCTTCAAGTTCTCCGAACTCAACCCTGATTGGGCTCCTGGCCTGACCAAATGGCTCAAGACCGAATGTCTCTCCTTCCGCCGCTTCGATGTGATGGAGCCGATCTTCCGCGTCATTGACCCAGCGATGGCCGTGGCTTTGGATTCGGCCTGTGAGTCGATAATTACCTCCGCCGTAGGAGGCAAGGTACCGGGTACTCGCATCCGTTCCTATGCTGCCACCGACTTCATGGCGGGAGAGCAATCGCGTCAGGCGGTAGCCAAGTTAAGGATGTACTCTGATTTGGGGCTGGGGCTTGAGGGTAGGCTGGTTTTTTTCATCGCCAATACCGGCTATGTAGGCGAGTATAACATTAGTGGCACCCAGATCCTAGCCCTGGATGAGAATGGCGAGCCGATTGTCAAGATAGATGAGGCCACCGGTGAGCCAGACCTGGATGCTCAAGGCAACCCGCGTTACATCGGCCGGGGGGAGAAGATAACGGTTGAAGATTCAAAGAGGTTGGTGGATTTAGTGGAGCACCGCAAGATCAAGAACTGGATAATTAATCCCATCTATGGATACCTAGTACCCGACCCGAGAGAGCTGGAAGAAGTGCACGGCATGAAGAACTTCCGGCGGCGCTTCAATCTGCTGCGCTACTATACACCGGAGGAGGTCGTAGGGTTCGCGAAGCGGGACATCGCTGAGCGGACCGCGTTTTTGCGTGAACTATTTGCCGGACAGGAGGGAGAGGAGGCGCTACGGCCGGTGATTGGGGTGTGGGAGCGATGCGAGGTCCTGGACCCGGAAGTGATAAGGGCTTTCTACAAGAAGCATTACGGTTGATGGCGCTGTTAAACGCGGGATTGCTTAATCCCCTTTGCTGACCAAGTTCGAAGGACTCGGCCTAGCGATAGTGGGCGCTATCCCATAGGTAAGGCAGATTAGATGCCTAAGGTGAAACAAGGCGTTTACGAAATCGAGATCAACTACGACTGGTGCAAGGGTTGCGAACTCTGCATCGAGTTTTGTTCCTTCGATGTCTTGGAAGTCGATGAGAAGGGGAAGCCCAGGGTCGTGAGGCTGGAGGCCTGTACTAGTTGCAAACTCTGCGAGTTGCACTGCCCCGATCTAGCCATCCTGGTGCGGGAGTTATGAGGTACGAGATCCGGTTGGCAGGGAGGGGAGGTCAGGGATTGGTTCTGGCTGGCCTGATTTTGGGCCAGGCGGCGCTCAGAAGTGGCCGCAATGTGGCCCTGAGCCAATCATACGCCCCTCGGGTGCGGGGCGGCACCTCCCTCTCCGAGGTGGTCATCGACGAGGAGAGGATAATCTACCCCAAAGCCACTTCTCCTGACCTCCTCTTGGTGATGAGCCAAGAAGCCCTCGAAGAGCAGGGGAGCCAGTTGCGCCCGGGGGGAACGGTGATCATCGACTCTACGGAGGTGGAGGGAGAGCCCCAGGTTGAGGGAAGGGTGATCAGGGTTCCCATCACCCGTTTGGCCCGGGAGAGGCTGAGGGCGGTAGCAGCCAATATGGTGGCCTTGGGGGTCCTGGGTGGGGCCATGGGCGTAATCTCCAAGGAGGAGTTGATAGAGGCGCTCCGAGCCCACGCTCCCAAAGGGACGGAGCGGCTGAACGAAGAAGCCTTGGAGTTGGGCTGGGAAGAGGGGGAGAGGGCAAAAGAGCGATTATCTTGAGAGGTTGTACCGCTCAACTTAGCGGTTCTTTTTGAAACCCAGGGAGGAAATAAGAGATGAAAAAGGGTTTGATGAGAGGGATTGCATGGATCAACTGGGTGACCCTTTTCCTGCTTATAGTAGGGGCGGTGACAGGCGTCGCCTGCGGCGGGCCTGCGCCTGAAGCGGCAACCCCATCCCCCACCTCGCTGCCCACAGAGGTGGCCAGCGCTACCCCTTCACCGAGCCCCTTGCCCATGGAGATGCCTTCCCCTACTCACATACCCACGCCGACGACCAGCCTGGGAAAACTGGCCTATGTGCAGGGCGGCGACATCTGGGTCAAGACCTTGCCTGACGGCGAATCGCAGCGTCTTACCACCGATGGCCGCAACCGGGAGCCCCGCTGGTCTCCCTCCGGCGAATGGCTGGCCTTCCGTAAGGATGAACAGGTGTGGCTGATGCGGGCCGATGGAAGCACAGTCTGGCCTTTGAATGAGGGGACTACTATAAGCGCCTTTGCCTGGGTTCCAATGGATGATAGGCTGGCCTATGTTACCGGCACCGGGGAGCTTTGGACGGTGAACGCCGATGGTACCGGTTCCGCAACGCTGGTTCCGCAAACTTTCCCCGAACATGGCCCAGGCCGGGTGTGTCGCATCGCCTGGGGTCCCGACGGAAGATGGATCGCCTATGAATGGGTGGAGCAGCCACCGGGCCAGCCTCCCACCTATCAGGGCCTTTGGAAGGTCTCGGCCGATGGAAAGGAGCGGGTCGAACTTTACACCGGAGGTTCAGCAGAGGTAGGGGGACCTCTCCTGATTGGATGGACTGGCGATGGCCGTTTCCTTCTCTTACAGGACGATATGCGTTCCGCCTCGCTACTGGCCGATGGTTCGCCCCTCTACGCTCTGCCTGCGGATGGCGGCACGCTTGTGCAACTGACCGAGGCTGTCCTGGCCTACTCGGACTTCGTCGTCCCGGAGCCAACTCGTACAGGCCGTGTGGCTGTTGTCGCTGGCGGTGGTCGCGGCGCGTGGACAAACAAGGTTTTGCATGTTATCTTGGCTTCCACTGGAGAAAAGACGCCTCTGACCTCGCTGGATCTGGCGGCCTCATCTCCCGCCTGGTCGCCTGACGGCCAGCGTATCGCCTACGTCGCCATGCCTGACCGGGGGGACGAATTTCTGGCCGGTGGGGAACCGGCTCGCCAGGGGCTGATGGAGCGGTGCCTCTGGGTGATCGATCTCCAAGGCAAGCCGCAAGCCCAACAACTCACCGATGATCCAGCCTACCGAGATGAGCGCCCCCTCTGGGCAGTTGACGGGAGTTACATCCTTTTTGCCCGTCTGGACGTGGAGGATCGGGCTTCCCTCTGGCTCATCCCTGCTGAGGGCGGAGATGCCCGCCAGGTGGTGGACGAACTAACCCCCTTGCCAGGTCCGGCCCCGGGGTGGTTTGGCTACTACGGCCACGTGGAGTGGGAGGGCCTCTTCGACTGGTGGCGCGGGCCGGCCGGGCAGCAAGTGCAGCCCGAAGCCACGACGGTGGCCCCAACCCCTACTCCTACCACGCCGACTTTCGCTGGCTGGAAGACGTATTCTAATCCAGCTTTTAATGTTACCCTCGAATATCCTGCGAACTGGCAACATATGCCAGAATACGGGGAAAGATATGGCGGAGCAGATGGATTCTTTGAGGTTTCGCCGGCGTTCAGTCCGGAACTGACGGTAGATGAGGCCTGTGAACTGCAGGCGAATCACAAACTAAAGCCCTACGGTTCTCAGCCCCAGGTAGAGAGGTTACAAGTTCAGGGCCAGGAAGCGTGTTTGATTTGGCCTTCGGATGATCAGGTGAAGGATATGGAAGGCCAGGCAGCGCTCATCGTCCGGTATCCCGAGCCAGTTCAGATCATGGGGGACGTATACGGTTACTTCATTTTGTGGGCGGACAAGAACCACATTAGGGAGATTGGCAAAAAGCTGAGATTCGTGGCGCCGTCCCAAGCACAATCCTAGTCCCACCGCCACTCCCGTCCGTTCAAATGTCTGGTGGGCCGGGGGCACACTTTCTTGACCCCTGGCCTCGCTTCACTTAGAATCAAAGTATGAGTGTATCTATCACCTGCTACGATGGTGTCCTCTCCATAGGCGGCAATAAGATCCTCTTGGAGGACGAGGAGAGAAAGTCGCGGCTCTTTTTCGACTTTGGCTTGCCCTTCGCGCGCCGATACCTCTTCTTCGAGGAATATCTGAAGCCTCGTGTCGGGGTGGGGCTCCGGGATCCCCTTCGCTTGGGACTTTTGCCTCCCCTGGAAGGGATATATAGAACCGATCTCCTTGCTGCCCTCTCGGCCGAAGATCGGGCTTACATCTCTTTCTCTCCTCACCATCGGCGGCTAGATATCAATGGAGTATTCCTCTCCCACGCTCACCTCGACCATTCTGGTTACATCTCCTTCCTGCGGGAGGATATCCCCGTCTACACCACGGCCATGACCGCCTTCATCGCCAAGGTGTTGCAAGATACTGGGCAGCCTGATTTCGAGCGGGAAGTCTGCTATCTTAATCTTAGGGAGCCGAATGAAAAGGGGGTTTTATGTGCCTCCAGGCGGAAGAGCTATCTTGGTCGGCCCTATGTGTTAGTGGACAACCCGGCGTTGGTCAAGCATGACTATTGGCGTTGGTCGCCAGCACAGAGAAAAGGTTTGGAGATTCCGTCGCTGCAGCCCCCCCCCGAGAGGATCGGTGGTTGTCCTTTGAAGGTCTACCCCGTCGATCACTCTATCTACGGGGCCAGCGCCTGTGCGCTAGAGAGCTCGGTTGGGTGGGTGATCTACACCGGCGATCTACGCCTGCGTGGGGTTCGCGGACGGCTGTCCCAGCAGTTCATTGAGTCAGCCGCAGCGCTTCAACCGGTGGTCATGTTATGTGAGGGGACACGGATAGACAGCGAGGGTCCTGAGGTTACCGAAGAGCAAGTATTCGACGCAGCCCTGAGGGTGGCTCAGGGTGCACAGGGGGTGATTTTGGCCGATTTCGCTGCCCGCAACATAGATCGGTTGCTGATCTTCCTACGAGTGGCCAAAGAGATAGGTAGGAGGTTGGCTATCTCGCCAGCCGATGGCTTCCTCCTGGAGAAGATGAGGCACGTGGATGCTTCTTTGCCCGATGTGGCTGAGGAGGAAGCAGTGGTGATCTATGCTGATGTGAAAAGCGCTCCCCGTTACTGGGAGCGGGAGCTCCGCGAGAGATATGAGGCCAAGGGCAAGTTGATAGGAGCGCACGAGGTCAGGGGCAGCCCTGAAGATTACATCCTTTGTTTCTCCTTCTATGACATCAACGATCTGGTGGATATCGACCCTCAAGGGGGAACTTATATCTACTCCTCTAGTGAGGCTTACAATGAGGAGAGCGTGCTCGATCTTTGGCGTTTACGCAACTGGCTTCGTACCTTCGAGATGGAATTTATCGGGGATCCAGACAGGAAGGAGGAGCATAGGGAACTGCATGCCTCTGGGCACGCTAGTGGTGCCGATCTACTGTCCATGATCAAACAAATCCACCCCCAGGTCCTGATACCCATCCATACAGAGAAACCAGAGTTATTTGCCAGGAGCCTAACTGGAACAGGGATAAAGGTGTGCCTGCCCGAGAAGGGCAAGCCCATAAGGTTGCCATGAGGATAACCTATCGGGACAAGGCGTGGGAACTCCCAGGCGGGATGACGGCCCGGGACGCTATCAAGAAGGTGGGGCTGGACCCTGAAGCGGTTCTCGTCGTCCGCAACGACGAACTGGTCACCGACGACGTCATCCTGGGCGATGAAGATAAGGTGAAACTGATCGCTGTGATTTCGGGAGGCGGTGGTGAAGTGTCGTAAATGCTCTAAACCCGCGGTCATAAATATGCGCCAGCACAAACTGGCCCTCTGTGGGGAGCATTTCCTGGAATGGATACCGGCTCAAACTCAACGGTTCATCGAGAAATATGAGATGTTCGGCCCAAGAGACACCATCTTGGTGGCCGTCTCCGGGGGGAAGGACAGCCTTAGCCTATGGGATGTGCTTCTTCGCCTGGGGTACGAGGCTCAGGGCCTTTATATAGACCTGGGAATCTCGGAAGAGGGTTACTCTTCTAGTTCTTTAGCCAAGGTAGATAGGTTTGTGGGGAAGAGGGAAGGGGCCAGGCTGAAAGTGGTGGACGTGAAGGAAGTGTATGGAAAGTCGATCCCCCAGTTGGCTAGGGAGAGGGCCAGGGCAGAAAACCTGCTCCCTTTGTGGGCTGGTGAAACGGCACATAATGAACGAGGCGGCTCTGGAGGAAGGGGCTGTCTTGGCTACCGGACACAACTTAGACGATGAGGCGGCCGTTCTCTTGCAGAATGTCCTCCACTGGCAGACGGGGTATCTTCTTCGCCAGGCCCCGGTGCTCCCCTCCGTCCATCCCCGGCTGGCGCGGAAGGTGAAGCCCTTCTTCAGGTTTTACGAGCGGGAGACGGCGGCCTACGCCATCTTAAGAGGCATCGACTACATCTATGAGGAGTGTCCCTTCGCCAGGGGAGCCACTACCATCTTTTATAAAGAGTTGTTAAACCGCTTGGAGGAGAGGTCGAGGGGGGCGAAGTCGCAGTTCTATCTCAGTTTCCTGCGAGCCAGGGAGAAGGGGCTTTTCCTTCGAAGACAGGATGCCGAACGCGTCTCGTCAGTTAACGAGGGGTTAGAATTGGGCGAGTGCGAAGGGTGCGGCCTGCCCACCACGGCGCCAGGGCTCTGTGCCTTCTGTCGCTTATGGAGGGTGGCAAAAGCGGAGGTCAGATAGATGCGAAAGGGGTATAGATATTTCGACCTGGTGATGGCCATCTTTGTGGCTGTGCTGCTCATCTCAAATGTCGCCTCTTCGAAGATCCTAGATCTGGGGCCTTTCACCTTCGATGGGGGGACCATCCTTTTCCCCATCTCTTATATCTTCGGCGACATCCTCACCGAGGTTTATGGCTACCGCCGTTCCCGCAGGGTGATCTGGATCGGCTTCGGATGTGCGGTTCTGATGGCCGTGGTCTTCGCCATCGTAGGGGCGTTGCCGCCTGCGCCGGGTTGGGAGCATCAGCAGGCCTATCTGGTTATCTTGGGGCAGACACCGCGAATCGTGGTGGCTAGCCTACTGGCCTATTTCGCCGGAGAGTTCTCTAACTCCTATACTTTGGCCAAGATGAAGGTGCTCACTCAGGGGAGATGGCTCTGGACTCGGACCATTGGAAGTACCATTGTGGGTGAAGGGGTGGATACCCTGCTTTTCGTCCTCATCGCCTTCTATGGCCTCTATACCCCCTCCCTTCTCTTGAGTATCATCATCTCCAACTACCTCTTCAAGACCGGCTTCGAGGCCCTGGTCACGCCTCTCACCTACCTGGTGATCAATACCCTGAAGAGGGTGGAGAACGAAGACTACTACGATGTGGATACCGATTTTAACCCTTTTCGGGTGGCGGCCTAAACCCGTAACCAGGAATCGGCCTTTGTGTTATCTTTATAAGAGATGGTCACAATTTACCTTTTGACAGCCTTTATGGGGTACTTTCTGGGGGCCTTTCCTACTGGTTACATCGTGGGGCGGCTATGGAAAGGTATCGACATCCGGGAGTATGGGAGCGGTAGGACGGGAGGGGCGAACATCCTTCGCACCATAGGGGTCTTTCCAGCCGTCATCACCGGTTTGGGAGATGTGGGCAAGGGCATGGTCGCCGTGCTGGTGGCCAGAGCGTTGTGGCATAACGAGGCGGCAGCAGTCGTGGCTGCTCTGGCAGCCTTGGTGGGCCACAACTGGTCACTCTTTCTGGGCTGGCATGGTGGGGCGGGGGTGGGAACCACCTTCGGGGGTCTCTTGGTGTTGGAGCCTGTGACCACCCTGGTGGTGGCCTTCTTGGGGTTAGTAGTAGCCGCTATCTCCCGCTATGTCTCTCTTGGTTCCCTGTTTTTTGCTTTCTCGATACCCTTGGCCGTCTTAGGTCAGAGGCTCTTTTTGCGAGGTTCCTGGGAGCATCTGGTCTATGGTATCCTGGCGGGAGGGATCGTCATCTTCGCCCTTCGGCCCAATATTGGTCGTCTTCTAAAGGGTACGGAGCGGCGGATCGGGGAGCCGGGGAAGAGAAGGGGCGGGTGAGTGGTGTGGCCGCTGTAAGGACCGGCAGTTGGGGGACCACACTAGCGGTGATGCTGACGCACCGGGGGCTTTCCGTTCGACCTTTGAGCAGACAGGAAGCAACTTTCTTCCTCTGGCTGAGGAGTTTCGGCAAAATCCTGAGCCAATGTGACGCGACCATTTTCTTAACTATCTTGACAAAGCTGATTTAGTAGAGTATAATGGTATATTAGTAGAACTCGTGACATAGTTGTCCTAGTGTACGAGTGAGCGACTGCAAAGGTGCAAAGGGTAGTATGCTCAACTGGGAAGGACAAGCACACAGAGTTCACTGGTGGGTGGGGAACGGGACTGACCGCAGTCCAGTAAGCGGCGGGTATGTTGTGGAGGTAAAAGGCACCTCTCTGAGTCTTGCTCGGAGTGGTGTCTTTTTATTTCCCTGGTGATTCGTACCGTATCAATGGGTGCTGACTCTGCCTGAGAGCCCCTCTTTTGATGCGGGGTGACGATGGACATAGAGGAAGGAGGTGATGGCTAACGGCAATGAGATGATCGGGGTTAGTGCTCGTAGGCAGGAGTAATTTGAAAAGACGAAATCCATAATTTGAAAGGAGAGACCAGACAATGAAAAAGAATGGTCTGTTGGGAGAATTTGTTGCTGAGGTGTTCGGGACCTTCATCCTGATTATCCTGGGTGATGGTGTCGTGGCCAACGTCGGGCTGGGCCCCCGCGTGGCCGCAGTGGGCTACGATTGGAACACGATAGCCCTCGGATGGGGTTTCGCGGTGGCTGTCGCCGTGTACGTTGCCGGTGGCGTCTCCGGCGCGCACATCAACCCGGCGGTCACGCTGGCTGTGGCCGTGAAGCGCGGCTTCCCCTGGGGCAAGGTCATCCCCTACATGATCGCGCAGATGATCGGCGCTTTCCTGGGCGCGCTGGCCGTGTTTCTGTGCTACCGGGACGGTCTGGTATCAGCCGGTATGCCCAACGTCTGGTGCACCGGGCCGGGCGGCATCTTCGCTCAGGCTTACTGGGGCGGCACTGGAGCGGCGGCCATCGGGTCGTACTCGCTGCTCACTGCCTTCATCACGGAGATTTTCGGCACGGCCATGCTGCTGTGGGGCGTCCTGGCGGCCCTTGACAAGAAGAACGTGGGCGTCGGGGCCAACCTTTGGCCGCTTCTGATAGGCTTTGTCGTTCTGGCGGTCGGCCTTTCCCTGGGTGGCCCCAGCGGCTACGCCATCAACCCCGCCCGTGACCTGGGCCCGCGCATCTTCGGTGCCCTGGTAGGCACCAAGGGACTCTTTACCGGTCTCTACTGGATAGGGCCCCCTGTAATTGGCGCGCTGATTGGCGGTGTCGCGGGCGCTGTGACCTACGACTGGTTCATTACCCCCTACTTGCCTGAGAAGGAAGGGTAAGAAGTCAGGTCAACTGGTTAATCCAGGACGAGGTTGCGTCAAGAGTGTTGTGATTGGTAACAACGGGAGGGAAGTGAGCGGGTGTTCCCCTCCTTCCCTCCTGAGTTCGCTTGTAGAAATGAAAGGAGGCGAAACTGTGAAGAAGCTGATTAATAAGCCAGAAGATGTGGTCAAAGAGGAACTGGAGGGCATGGCTCTGGCCTTCCCGGATATGGTCAAGGTTCATTTTGACCCTAACTTCGTCTACCGCGCCGATGCTCCAGTGAAGGGCAAAGTGGCTCTCGTCTCCGGCGGGGGCAGCGGCCACGAGCCGATGCATGGTGGACTCGTGGGCGTAGGCATGCTGGATGCAGCCTGCCCCGGCGCCGTCTTCACCTCACCCACCCCGGACCAGATGCTGGAAGCCACTAAGATGGTTGATGGTGGGGCAGGGGTGCTGCACATCATCAAGAACTACAGCGGCGACATCATGAACTTCGAGATGGCTGCCGATATGGCCCGAGATGAGGGCATTGACGTGGAGAGCATCATAATTGATGACGACGTGGCCGTGAAGGATAGCCTCTACACCTCTGGCCGGCGCGGCGTTGGCACTACGGTTCTCGCCGAGCACATCTTGGGGGCCGCGGCGGAGAAGGGCTACAGTTTGCAGGAGCTGGTCGCTCTAGGCCACAAGGTCAACATCAACGGCCGCAGCATGGGCATGGCCCTCACCTCTTGCACCGTCCCCGCCGTGGGCAGGCCCACCTTCGAGCTGGGCGAGGACGAGATGGAGATCGGCATCGGCATCCACGGCGAGCCGGGTCGGACACGAATGAATCTTAAGACCGCAAACGAGATCACCGAGATATTGGCTACTTCCATCATCGAGGATGGGCCTTACACGCGGACCCTCAGCCGGTGGGATAGGGACAAGAAGGAGTGGGTAGATGTCGAGGTGACAGACCCGCCGTTTAAGAAAGGCGACGAGGTTTTGGCCTTCGTCAACAGCATGGGCGGAACCCCGGACATCGAGCTCCCCATTGTCTATCGCAAACTGCACGAGATATGCGAGAAGAAGGGCCTGAAGATCGTCCGCAACCTCGTCGGCCGTTACATCACCTCGCTGGAGATGGAGGGCTGCTCCATCACCCTGCTCAAGTTGGACGATGAGCTCATCGAGTTGTGGGATGCCCCGGTCAAGACCCCTGGCTTGCGCTGGGGGATGTGATGTTTTGGCGGGTCTCCCCCTGCGGAGGCCCGCCAAAAAGGGAGGCGAAGGAGGGCTTTGTAGAAAAGCAAGATGATAACCAAAGACGATATCGTTGAGTGGCTTAAAGCCAGTGCTGTGGTGCTTGGAGAGAATGCAGAGTATCTCACCGATCTGGACTCACCCATTGGGGATGCGGACCACGGCATCAACATGGATCGCGGCTTTAAGAAGATAATGAGCAAGTTACCCGGTGTGGAGGATAAGGACATCGGCACCATCCTCAAGACGGCGGGGATGGCCCTTGTCACCAGCGTTGGTGGAGCGGGAGGCCCTCTATATGGCACCTTCTACCTGGATGCGGGCAAGGCTGTGGCAGGCAAAGGGGAGTTATCCGCCGATGACCTAGTCCTACTTCTCGATGCGGGCTTAAAAGGGGTGGTGAGGATAGGGAAAACCAGGCTCTGCGACAAAACCATGGTTGATGCTATCCACCCCGCCGTGGAGGCGCTCAGGGAGGCCTTTGCCGATGGCAAGGGTACCGTAGAGGCCCTCCACTTAATGACTGATGCCGCCCACAAAGGGATGAAGGACACCATCCCCATGTTGGCCAAGAAGGGCCGCGCCAGTTATGTGGGAGAGCGCAGCATCGGCCACCAGGACCCAGGGGCGACCTCTTCTTACCTGATCCTGAAGACGTTGATGGAGACCGTCGAGTCCAATCCATCAGCCTAGCGTGTCCTGGTTATCCTCTAGATGGGTATACAGACAATCATGTTTTTTGCCTTAGGGACTTTGAGGGGGGGTGATAAAGGGAAGAAAACAGGAGACTGAGTCATTCCGTGAGCAAAATATCACCGGATAAAGGAGTAAGTGTAATGGAAAAGAAATACGCAGCAGCGATTGATAATGGGACTACGGGGACCCGCTGCATGATCTTTACCAAGAAGGGCGAGCCGCTCCCATGGGTGTATGAGGAGCACGAGCAGATTTACCCCCAGCCTGGCTGGGTTGAGCACGACCCCCTGGAGATCTGGGAGAAGACCCAGAAGGTAGTCAAGGACACCCTGGCGAAGAGTGGCGCCGATGCCAAGGAGATCGCGGGTATCGGGGTCACCAACCAGCGGGAGACGACTATCGTCTGGGACCCCAAGACTGGCAAACCCTACTACAACGCCATCGTCTGGCAGTGCACCAGGACCCGTGAAATCTGCCAGAAGCTCATTGACGACGGGATGGAGCCCTACGTCAAGAAGAACACCGGTCTGGTCAGCGCCACCTACTTCTCCGGGCCCAAGATCAAGTGGATCCTGGACAACGTCCCTGGCGTGCGGGAGAAGGCGGAGAAGGGCGAGGCTATCTTTGGCAACATTGACACCTGGCTGATCTGGAACCTGACCGGCGGCCCTGATGGTGGAGCGCACGTCACCGATTTCACCAACGGTTCGCGCACCATGCTCATGGACCTCAAGACCTTGGACTGGGACCAGAAAATCCTCGACTATCTAGGCATCCCGCGTCAGATGCTGCCCACGATCCGCCCCTGCAGCGACAAGAAGCTCTATGGCTTCACCCCCAAGAGTGGGCCTTTCGGGGCGGAGATCCCCGTCTGCGGCGACCTGGGCGACCAGCAGGGAGCCTTGGCAGGCCAGACCTGCTACGGTGTAGGCGAGGCTAAGAATACCTACGGCACTGGCTGCTTCATGCTGCTGAACACCGGCAGCAAGATCGTCCCCTCGCCGAGTGGACTATTGACCACCGTGGCCTATGGTGTGGAAGAGGGCAAGGCCACCTACGCCCTGGAGGGCTCCATCGCCATCACCGGGGCGGCCATCCAGTGGCTGCGGGACAACTTGAAGATAATCAAGAATGCTGCGGAGACGGAGGCGATCGGTAAGGAGGTCGGGGACGCTGGGGGCATCTACTTCGTGCCTGCCTTCTCCGGGCTCTTTGCTCCCTACTGGGACATGTACGCCCGTGGCGTCATCGTCGGCCTGACCCGCTATGTCCGCAAGGAGCACTTGGTGCACGCCACCCTGGAGGCGATCTGCTACCAGACAAAGGACGTCCTGGAGGCGATGAAGAAGGACTCCGGCGTGGAACTCGCAGCCCTCAAGGTGGACGGCGGGGCGGTGGTGAACAACTACCTGATGCAGCTCCAGGCTGACATCCTGGGTGTGGATGTGGTGAGGCCCACGGTGGCGGAAACTACCACCCTTGGCTCCGCCTACATGGCTGGCCTGGCTACGGGCCTCTGGGATAACCTGGAGGACCTGCGGGCCAACTGGGGCGTGGACAAGGTCTTCAAGCCCAAGTGGAGCGACGCACAACGAGCGGAGGGCTACAAGGGCTGGAAGAAGGCTATCGCCCGCACCCGCGAGTGGGTCGAGAAGGGCAGCTAGCCACTCGCAGCATCCCTCTTAGCACTGAGACCCCAACGTGGGCAGAAGGGAGGGCCTCCACCAGGGGGGTCCTCCCTCCTTATTGATAGGTAGAGGGTGCAGGTCAGGCAATTCATTGGGGTAGGCGCTGGGCCTCAAATGAGCAGAAAAGCCTGGGAGTTCTGGATCAAGTACGAGTTAGAAGACGGCATGACTGACTGGGAAGGCCCTTATGGTTCGGAGCTGATGGCGGGCATGGTGGCCTTTGATTTCGTGACCTGTGTCCCGGAAGCAACCGCGGTCACGACCTATCTCAAGCTCCTTGACAGGAAAAAAGGAACGGTGGAAACGATCCGTTTGTTGAACAGACGGAGAGATACGGTGAAAGGCGACAAGTCAGGTACCACAGTCACGTGGGGGTAAGGCATGCTCTTACCTAGACGTATACGCCTAACGGTTATGTGGAGGGGAGATGCACATCGTCGTTTGCCTCAAACAGATTATTGATCCCGAGATACCTCCCCACATATTTCATATTGATCCTATCAAGCGGAAACAGATACGGGGTAAACAGGCCCTTGTTATTAGCAGTTTTGATGAAGTCGCGCTTGAGGTCGCCTTACAACTGAGGGAGAGAGTGGGCGGCAAAGTGACGATCATTACCATCGGCGGTTCAGAAGCAGTGGAGGCACTACACACTGCGCTGGCTATGGGCGCCGATGAAGCCATCCTCCTGTCTGACCCGGCTCTTGACGACTCCGATTCCTTTGGCAAGGCCCACATCTTGGCTGCCGCGCTGCGGAGGTTGGGTGAGTTTGATGGAGTGCTGTGCGGCCGACAGGCGGGGGATGTGGAATTGGGCCTGGTGGGACCGTTTCTGGCGGAGGAGATGGGTCTCCCTTGCGTCACTCTGGTAGCCAACATCGAGCCAGGGGATGGCAAGGTGCGCCTGAGGCGGCCGATAGAAGATGGGTATGAGATTCTGGAAACCTCACTGCCCTTCCTGGCTACTGTCACGAATGACGAGAGCAATGTGCCCCGCTATGCCTCTGTCCGGGGTATCCGAGCGGCCATGCGAAGGAGAATTCCCGTCTGGTCTGCCGCTGACCTGGGCCTCAACCCGGCTATAGTTAGACCGGAGGCAGCACGAATTAAGTTGGAGGAACTGTTCATCCCCAAGCGGGAGATGCGTTGCGAGTTGATTGAGGGGGAATCGGGGCCAGAGAAGGGGAAACGATTGGCTTTGCGCCTCCGGGAACTGAAACTCATCTGAAGAATGAAATGATGATGAACATCTTGGCATTTTGTTTCGCTTCTGCTGAAGAACTTCCCCGTGCCTCGGTGGAACTTCTAGCGGCGGCCCGGCAGTTGGGAGATAAACTAGGGGATGGCAAAGTTCAGGCACTCCTTCTCGGACCGGGTGTGGAGGAGTATGGGGAGACGCTGGTACATCGCGGAGCCGATGAGGTCTTCACCGTCAGCCATCCCCGCTTACAGTATCACGAGGCGGAGGTTGTGCTGGGGACGCTAGAGACGGCCGTACAGAGGCTCTCTCCTGGCGTGGTTCTCTTCCCCCACGACGCTTTAGGCGGGGATGTTGGCCCCCGTCTCGCCTACCGGCTGGGGACGGGCATCATAACCGACTGCGTGGGCTTTGAGAGCGAGGACGGCCTCATTCGCTGGCTGCGTCCCGTCTATGGAGGGAAGGCGATGGCCTACATGGTCGCCGGTGGCCCGATGCAATTGGCGACGATACGCTCTCGCGCCTTCGAACCCCTCCCGGCCGACCCAGGGAGCCAGGGAGAGGTGCAGGCCCTGGAGATCGACGTAGATTGCATACCCTCCCAGGTATCATTTGTGGAGAAGATTCAGGAGGCCGTCGAAGGGATCAGCCTGGACCAGGCGCAGGTCATCGTGAGCGGAGGAAGGGGTATGGGGAATGCCGAAGGGTTCTCCGCATTGGGGGCTCTGGCCGGGGTCCTAGGCGCAGCGGTCGGGGGGTCGCGGCCAGCCGCCGATCTGGGGTGGGTGCCTCACTCCCGGCTCGTCGGTCAGACAGGGAAGATCGTGGCTCCCAACCTGTACATCGCCGTGGCTATCTCGGGTGCTCCCCAGCATATGGCCGGGGCAGGCTCAGCCAAAACTATCGTGGCTATCAACAAAGATGAAGATGCCCCTATATTCAAGGTCGCCCACATTGGGGTTGTGGGCGAGTGGGAGAAGGTGATCCCAGCCCTTACTGCAGCGTGCAAGGAAGTGTTGAACGGTTAAATTTAGCCCTGTCCCAGGAGTAAAGGGAAGATAGGAGGAGGATGATGGAATTGGAAACAGAAGTCGTCGTAATCGGTGGAGGCGCGACCGGGACGGCCGTGCTGCGCGACCTGTCTATGCGAGGTCTCCAGGCTATGCTATTCGAGCGGGGCAATCTATCCGAGGGCACGACCGGCAACTTCCACGGCTTGCTGCACAGCGGCGGTCGCTACGCGGTGAAAGATCAACCCGCAGCCGTGGAGTGCATTGAGGAGAACCGTATCCTGCACCGCATCGCTCCGCAGGCCATTGAGGATACCGGGGGCTTCTTCGTCGCGCTCGACGACGCTGACGAGGAGTTTCTGCCTTCTTTGGTGAAAGGCTGCGCTGAAGTGGGCATCCCGACCGAGGTAATCTCCGGCGCTGAGGCGCTGCGCGATGAACCGAAGTTGTCCCCCAAGGTCCGCCAGGCGGTGGTTGTGCCAGACGCCAGCATTGATGGCTGGGACCTGTGCACGGGTAGGGTCGCTTCGGCCAAGGAATACGGGGCGCGCGTTTTCCTCTACACTCCGGTGACGCATATCTTACGCGAGGGCGACCGAGTCGTCGGCGTCAAAGCGGTTGACAAGACCAGCGGCGATGAGTACACTGTCCATGCTGACTATGTCGTCAGTGCCAGCGGCCCCTGGGCCGCCAAGGTCGCCGCCCTAGGCAACGTTAAGATTAGGATGAGCCTCAGCAAAGGCACAATGGTCGTCCTGGACAGCCGTCCCGTGAAGCGAGCCATCAATCACTGCCGCTATCCGACTGATGGCGACATTATCGTCCCCGTGGGTACCACCATCGTTTTAGGCACCACATCAGTAGATATCGAAGACCCCGACAACTTCGTCATCGAGGAATGGGAAGTGAACAAGATGCTGGATGAGTGCATCCAGATGGTGCCTATGATCGAGGATATGGCTGTGCAGCGATCTTTCGCTTCCATCCGGCCCCTGTATGAGCCCCCTGCCGCCGAGGGTGAGGAGAAGACAACAGGAATAGAAGTCAGCCGGGCGTTCTACGTTCTCGACCACGAGGAACTGGATGGCGTAAGTGGCTTCATCACCATTACCGGCGGCAAACTGACCACCTCCCGCCTGATGGCCGAGAAGACGGTTGACGTGGTCTGCGCCAAGATGGGGATTGATGTGCCCTGTCGCACCCACCTGAAGCCATTGCCCAGTCAATGACCAAAAGCAAGAAGCGGGAAAAGGGAGCGCCGTATCCAGGCCGGAATCAACGGGCTGCGTCACAAGCTCAGGAAGAGCAGTCCCGAAAATTCGGCTGGATTCCACTCTGGGGCTGGGTCTTGATCTTTATTCTGCCCTTGGTCAGTAGCGAGTTCATGTTCTACCGGGCGGGCCGAGGGGCCAGCATGATCCTCTTCCCAGTGGCCTGGATCGGATTCTGGGTCGCATTGATGCAGCGATCGGGGTGGGTGATCCTGAAGAAGCGCAAGAAGAGGTGATCCCGCTGGTGCTTTGCTGTCCAGCGACGATGGTTAGACAGACTATTCCGGTGAACCGGACTGCTGGACTGGACACAGAGGAAGTGCTCCGCCGCCTGGCGGGTTGTACCGAGGAGAACCGTGCTCAATTTCGAGCAGGCTTTGCCGCTTTCGCCGCCCGCCACGGTTTGTCCGACTGGGAGGGTTGGTTCAGTCCCTACGACGATGATACCTACGCCCTGGTCTTGCAAACTCTTGCCAAAAGTGACATAGCCCTCGACCTTGGTGCTGGCGACTTGCGGCTGGCATTGCAGATGGCGGAGCGGGCGCGGAAGGTGTACGCTGTGGAGGTCAACCCGTTGCTGGTGGGAGCGGCGCTCAGCAGGATGGGCTTCGACCTGCCGTGCAATCTGCACGTCATCTGTGCCAACGCCTTGGACATCGCCATCCCGCCAGGGGTGACGGTGGCCGTACTTTTGATGCGCCACTGCCAGCACTTCGGCGAGTACTTCGACCGGCTGCAGGCGGCAGGCTGCCAGCGGCTGATCACCAACGCTCGCTGGAGAAGTGGGGTCGAGGTCATTGCCCTAACCCGCCCGCGTGTGCCCTTTGACCAGGTGCGAGAGGGGTGGTATGCCTGTCGCTGTGGGGCAGTAGGTTACGTGGGCCGGGGAGAATGTTCCGGAGTCCTTCCGGTGGAGGTGAGCGATTGCCCGGCCTGCCAGAAATTGGGATGACTCTGTCGAAAGATGCAGTAGTGTAGGAAAACCCCCACCGCACCGTTTACGGAGCGGCTTGCATGAGCGTCTTGCCCCCTTTTGGTTGCCCCTGCCCACGAGGATCTGAGTGCCGCTGATGCGCATGCAGGACGAAGGTGCGGAGGTCACCGTAGTGGGCCTCAAGGCTGGCGAGACTTACGTGAGCAAGTCCGGCGGGCTGAGGGCCACAACGGACGTTGACGCATATGATGTGAGCCCCCATGACTTCGACGCAGTGCTCATCTCGGCGGCCATTATGTGCGGGCGCCGGACCACCGGGACACTGGGCTTAAAGGACGACTTGGTCAGCGCCGGAGTGATGTGGGTGGACAAGCGCGCTTTCCGCGACGGCGATATCGTCTGGGGGGCGGTGGTGGCCGACATTCCGGCTTACTGCCGCGAACTTATGGCCGCTCTCAGTTAATGAGAATCCGGTAAATGTCAAGGGCGGAGAGAGCAATCCTGAGAGGTTTAGAGGGAGAATCGCGTCAGGCCACGGGCCTGACCTACATCAAAAGAGTAACTGCCCGCCTGGGGCGCTGAATCATCGGCGAGGGGGTCGGATTGGTCGGCATCGTAGTCGTAGCACACAGCCAGGAACTGGCCGAAGGCGTCTGCGCGGTAGCCAGTCAGATGAGTGCGGGGAGTGATTTGCCCATCGCCGCGGCTGGTGGCCTTGAAGATGGAGGACTAGGCACAAGTTTTGAGAAGATCCAGCAGGCCATGGACGCTGTGTACAGCGATGACGGCGTCCTGATTTTAATGGACCTGGGTAGTGCGGTGATGACTGCCCAGATGGTGCTGGAAATGCTCCCTCCGGAGCGTCAGGCGCACATTCGATTGAGCAACGCCCCTTTGGTGGAGGGTGCTATCGCCGCCGCCGTGTCCGCTTCCCTGGGCGACGACCTGGATCAGGTTCAGCGTGCCGCCGAGACTAGTCTGGAGATGTCCAAAATTCCCCAGGAAGCACCACCCGCACCTCCGACGGAGGCTCCACCTGCCCCAACAGGTCCCTCGCGGAGCGTCGAGTTGGTTGTTCCCAACCCGATTGGACTGCACGCCCGCCCCGCGGCCCTCTTTGTGCAGACCGCCTGCCAATTTGCCTCGCGGATCACTGTGCAGAACGTGACTCGGGGCCGCCAGCCGGTGGATGCCAAGAGCATGATGCAGGTGGCGAGCCAGGGTACCGCCCGGCAAGGTGAGTGCATCCGCATCGTGGCCCAGGGCGAGGACGCCCCCGAGGCCATCGCTGCCTTGAGTGCGCTGGTGGAGGCTGGCTTTGGCGAAATGGAAGAAGAAATGGGGAGAGAAGAGAAAGAGGCCATTGCTCCTCCCCCACGTCCCGCTCCGCAGCCCACCCCAACGCTGGTTGTCCCGCGGGGCCCGCTGCTTCCCCGCCTGCAGGGAGTTGGCGCTTCCGAGGGATATGCCGTCGCCCCCGCCTTTGTCTATTGGCGACCCGACCTGCATGTGGAACGAGGCACGGTGGACGATCCCCAGGCCGAAATAGACCGCTTCTGGCAGGCACTGGACGTTGCCCGCCGCCAACTCGCTCAAGTACAGCAACAAGTGTCCGCCACTACCGACGAGCAGACCGGGCGTATCTTCGAATTCTACCGCATGATGCTGGAGGACAACGAACTGCTCCGCGCCGTCAAGGACAAAATCACCACTGAGCATTGCAATGCCGAGGTTGCCGTCAGCGATGCCATTGACCGATGGGTAAGCCACTTTGAGAGCCTGGACGACGAGTTGATGCGTGCGCGGGCCGCCGACGTGCGGGATGTGGGTAACCGACTGTTGGCCGTGCTCATAGGAGTCGGCCAGTCGCAACTCAGCGAACTGCCAGGACCGGTCATCGTGGTGGCGGATGATCTGGCTCCCTCCGAGACGGCCCTGCTGGACCGGATGCAGGTGCGCGGGCTATGCACCGCGCTGGGTGGCTCAACTTCTCACACGGCGATCCTGGCCCGTATGTGGGGTATCCCGGCTGTGGTTGGATTGGGGGAGAGCATATTGGCGGTGCCCCCAGGGAGCACGCTGGCATTGGATGGGGAAACTGGCGTGGTGGAGGTGAACCCCTCCCCGGAGACCGTACGCGCCTATCGCGCGCGCCAGGAGCGCCTGACCGTAGTCCAGGCTAAGGCGTTGGAGCGAGCAGCGGAGCCGGCCGTGGCTCGCGACGGGCGGCGCGTGGAAGTGGTAGCTAATATCGGGGATGTAGCCTCGGCCTACGAGGCGATCAATTACGGCGCGGAGGGCGTGGGCCTGCTGCGCACCGAGTTCCTATATTTGGGGCGAACAACCTTGCCTCATGAAGAGGAACAATATGCAGCCTACCACGCTATCGCCGAGGTGATGGGCCAGCGCCCCTTGATCGTGCGCACGCTGGATGTTGGCGGGGACAAACAGTTACCGTACTTGGACATTGGCCCAGAGATGAACCCCTTCCTGGGTGTGCGGGCTATTCGCCTTTGCTTAGAGCGTCCCGACATTTTTCAGCCACAGTTGCGGGCCATCCTGCGCGCTGGCGTGGGGCACAACGTGAAGATCATGTTTCCGATGGTGGCTACCCGTGATGAGATCTTGCAAGCCCAGGTGGCCCTCGATCAGGCGCGACGCGACCTAGCAGTGGCTGGCGTTCCCCACGCCGGCCAGGTTAAGGTGGGGATCATGGTCGAGACCCCGGCTGCGGCCATTGGCGCCGACGTTCTCGCGCCGGAGGTGGATTTCTTCAGCATCGGCTCTAACGACCTGACCCAGTACACCCTGGCTTGCGACCGGGGCAACGAGCGGTTGAGCTATCTCTACTATCCATTGGACCCGGCGGTGGTGCGCCTGATCCGCGGCGTAATTGAGGCCGCCCACGCGGCTGACAAATGGGTGGGATTGTGTGGGGAATTGGCCGGGCAGCGGATGGCAATTCCGGTACTCTTGGGGCTGGGGCTGGACGAGTTCAGTATGACCCCATACGCCATCCCTGCTGCCAAGCAACTGATCCGCTCCCTGAGCGTGGCCGAAGCCCAGCAGATCGCGGATCACGTGCTCTCGCTTTCGACGGCCTCAGAAGTCAAAGATTATCTCGCGTCTGTACTTGAACGGTTGGGATGACCTACCCGACATGTGCCGCGCACTACCACGCTTCAGGCCCGCGCAACGGCTCGCCTCCACGCCTCGATCAATCTTCCAGGCCGGTGACGCCACTCGTCCCAGGCACACTCCCCGGCGTAGATCGCCTCCAGCGTCTCCGTCAGCAGTCGGTTGGTCGGCGTCGGCACACCCACGCGCTCTCCGTAGCGCATGACCGCGCCGTTCAGGTCGGTTACTTCGGAGCGCCTCCGTCCCTGTACCAGACCCCATTGCAACGAGGGCACCCGTCCCTTTCGCCCCTCTCCCACCAGCCGGTGCAGCAACGGGGCCAGTAGCGGCGCGGGCAGGCGACACAATGCCCACATCAGCAGACGTACCGGATAACCGGGCAGGTCCACCAGACGCACTCCCAGCGCTCGCGTCACTGCCATCAACTCCCGCATCGCGGCGATCTCCAGCCGGAGAAGCCCCGGATGGGCATAGACTTCCCCTGGCGGCATGTCGAGGATGGCGGGGATGGTGTTGCCCAGCATGTTGAGCGGCAGTTTGGACCACTTGACCCCCCGATAGTCCCGGTACAGGCGCACCCGCAGGCCAGCCTCTCTCAATACCGCTGCCACGCGCCCGATCTCCGCTCCCCGCGCCACCGGCGCTAACGCGAGCCCACCACGCTCTTTCACCAGCCGCACGACGCCCGCCTCCGGCACGCACACCGGCTGAGTCAGCGACGCGACTACCACCCGTCCGGCGCCGAAAGCCTGGCTCAGCAGTTCCTCACTGCCGACGCCATTTTGAAGGAGGAGCAGGCACAGCACCGGAGGACGCCCTAGGCCAGCTTCCTGCATCTGGCGGATGGCGGTAGCCGTGTCGTAGGTCTTCACCGTGAGCAGTGCCAGGTCGAAGGGACCGAGGGCGGCTGCCTCGGCCGCGCTGGAGACGGCAACCAGCCCCTGGCGCACCAGGCACTCACGCCGGGGTTCGATTAGTCGCAGCCCCCGCGCCCGCACGGCCTCCACCAGCCACGGTCGCCCCACCAGCGTGACTTCGTTGCCCGCCAGGACCAGTCGCGCTCCGACGAACCCACCGACGGCTCCCGCTCCCACTACAACAATTCGCATCATCATTAGCGGTTAGCCTTTGGGGTTTGCCATTTGTTCATGAAAAACCGCCAGGATACCCCCCAGCCTGCTGGGGGGAGGAATGGCGAGCGGGGACTTGGGGGCTGCCGCCCCCAATACAATCCTTCCGCTGGCTAAGCCCCGCAGCTTGCTGCGGGGTGGTTAACTTCCCTTGCCGGCCAATTGCACCTTCTCTAGACGCAGCGCCCCTTGCCCTGGCGAGGGCCACTCCGTTCCCCAGACCAATCACCGTACCCGCCGGTCTAGCCCGACTACCGGACGCGACCAGTCGAGCAGGCCGTCCTCCCTGCGCAATTGCCTGGCGTAAGTCAGCCCTCCTCCAACGTTGCCCGTGTCGTCGGGCCGGATGGACTCCTCCCGTTAGGCCAGGATGGGTCCCGTATCCAGCCCCGCGTCCATCTGCATAATCGTCACGCTGGTGACCTCGTCGCCGGCACCGGGGAAGCAGCGGGGCGTGAATTTGAAGCAGTCATGAGAAGGCAAGTCAAGCATGTCTTGTCGCCGGATCTGCTCGAAGGCTGCCACCCGGTGGCGGAAGATGAAGGCTTTCAATACGAGGGTTATGATGGTGACCGCGGGACACACTATTAAACCTTTGCCTGGACGTGGGCCCTCCCACCGAATGGGTATTGTTCCAGAAAGAAAAGTGATGGGAAATTTGATGGTTCCAAGATGAAACCCAAACGCCCTGTTGCCTCAAAATAAAAGCTTACCGAAGGGGTAACGTCGCCTCAAATGAAATAAGAGAAAACGGGCGAGCCCGCCAACTGGCACAGGTGTAGCCAGGCCGCTTTCTCCCGTCTCCGGTGGGCAGTCTGAGTGTACCACACGCCAGCCCCATGGTCAAAGTGCTGCGTTGCCGCAAAAGGAAAAGGTTACCGCGGGAGTTTTCAGAGTTCCTCTAGATTTTCATCGATGCGCCGCGCCGGCGTAGGACAACTGGGTTGAGCGTGAAATAAAGCTGGCGCAGACGTTCTTTGTCTTTCTCGGAGACATGAGGCGACTCCAAGACGCGCTGATACGGAGTGCGGGCCGTATCATACCGCTTTCGCACCTTGCTGCCAACTCGGTGCTTCTGT
>Ga0209121_10000161_pt1 | contig 67778 bp, 64 predicted proteins | sample Cruoilmetagenom3_FD_187292 | JGI IMG/M metagenome (GOLD analysis project Ga0209121, IMG submission 187292) | Oil polluted marine microbial communities from Coal Oil Point, Santa Barbara, California, USA - Sample 3 (SPAdes) (version 2) | ecosystem: Environmental > Aquatic > Marine > Oil seeps ...
AACAGTACGTGGCGCAGCCGTGACGTATCTGTCCCATAGTCTTTCCTTACATTCCAAAGAACAGATCGCACCATCAAACCTTGGGATCAAACACCTAGAAAGCTTCGCGGCTGCCATCGTCACGTTCAGTCAACGCTTTCCCGAATGGGTCGCCTATCTGGAAGACGAGATAGACGAGGACCTGCCGGAAGACATCGCCGAAAACATCGCCGATTTCCGCAATATCGCCCGCACGATGCGAGACGCCCAAGACGTGGACGACGAATATGACGACGAAACCGAGCAAGCAGCCGAAGGCAACGATCCGCGGGCCGCCAAGGGCCTTCTGGCGTCTACCCGCGAATTGCTGCGCGTTCTGGCGGAAAATGCGATTATCGGTGCCAAGCTTTATCGCGACAGCCTGCGTGACGGCACTGCGCGCGAATGGCAAGAATATATCAAGCTGTTGCCGACTGAATTGCGCAAGGCATCTATCTGGGGTGTGATCGGTATCGCCGGGGACATACTTTTCAACCATTCCGCCATGCTTCTGGCGATGTCTCAGAAATTCCCCGCTGCGCTCGGTTGGCTAGAAAATGTACTCCGTTTTTTAGGAGCGATTATCTAACCCCTCACCGCAACACCTTCCCCTCGGGCCACTTGATCACCGTATCCAGACCGATCTGCTTTTTCTCGCCCGCGGCGATTTCCATATCCCATGCCAGAACGCCGCGGCGGCCTTCGATGTCTTTTTCAGACACCGCAGGGCGCGCGTCATATGTGATCTGCAAATCCTCCTGTTCGGAATAGGGCACGCGGTCGATCACACGCAGGTCCCATGCCTCTCCGGTCAGGTTTTCCAAGTCGATCCGCACCTGTTCCTTACGCGCGTTGGATTTGGAGATCACGCCGCGATCCCCCTCATGGCGGTCCAGAACCGTGCGGTTCACCACCAGCCCGTCAATGGGACCAAAGAACAGCGCGTCCTCGCCCCCCACCGGAATTGACGGGAACCCGTGTTCGCCCACGAAGACCCCGTCACGGTAATGAAACGCCTGCCCCGCCAGGATCGGCTCTCCGGCGGTGTTCTTGACCTGCGCCTCGACAAAGGCGGTCTCGTCATAAAGCGGTATGGCGCGCGCGCTAATATCGGCGTTCAAAGACACCTCGCCCAAGGCGATCCGCAACATATCCGCGCCCGATACAAGATCCAGCGGCTTGTCATAGCGATATTCGGCCACCAGCCCATCGAAAGAGACCGCCGCCTGCTCGACAACAATCGCCGTTTCCATCACTGGTTCCGCCAAGGCGCCCATATCCGCCTGGCTCCGCATGACGGGCTTGGGCACCGGCGGTGCCGGATCATCAATGCGCATTTTCTGCGAATATACCTCGCGGGGGTTCACACCTTCGGCGGGCATGGATGTGGACAGGGTCAACGACACGCCTTTCCAGTTCTCGCCGGTGTCCTGCCGCACATAGGCACCCCGCTCGATCCGCAGCTTCCCCGCCGCGCGGTCCAGATGCAGATCGTAAACCGGCTGCCACATGACCTCGCGCGCGAAAGAGCGCATGACAAGCGACACTTCGCCCTCCCGCTCTACCGTCAGGGACACGGCGACATAGGCGCGGTCCTCTACCTCTGGCCGCAGGGCAGCCAACGCGGCGCGGGCGCGATTAAGTTCCTCATTCAAATCCTTTAGGCGCTGCGCAAATCCGCGCGCCTTTGCCTCGGCATCCACCTGCGCGCGGCGGGCGGCCGCGGCTTCCTCTCCGATCATGGCAATCAACCCGCGCAAATCCGCCACGGGCTGCGCGGCAACGCCTTCGCCCTCGCCCAACTGGCGCAGGAAATCTAGGCGCGCCATGGCCGCGTCGCGCGCCGCCAACACCCGCGCGCGGTCGTCCTCAGCCTGTGCCATGGCCTCCTCGATCCGGGCCACGTCCGCCTCGGCGGCATCTACCTCAGGCGTGGCGGCATCACGCGGCGGGGTGAAACGGTCACGCATCACGACCTCGCCCTTCACAGCGCCCTCCACCACCATCCGCAAAGAGCCGAGATCAACCCCCACAGGCAAATCCTGCACGATCAGGCGGTGCTGGCCCGCTGGCACATCCACCGTCACGCGCCGCTCAAGCGTCGCGCCAGCCGGATGCACGGTCACAGCGCCCACCGGCGCGGACAAGACGTAATCCTCCGCCCAAACCATGGCAGGAAAAAACATCAACGGCAAAGCAAGCAAGCGCATGGGAAACCCCCTGAAAATAAAAAATTGCCAAACAGTCACCGCCTTTGCGCGCCCGATCAACCACCAAACGGAAGACCGGCAAAGACGCGCCGCCCGCCCTTTCACTGTTCTGCAAATACCCTATCCCGCCGCTGCAAACAGCGCATTGAAACGAAAAAGGGCGCAGCCACCGGCCACGCCCTTCCACAATTTACAAGCCGAAAATCAGCCCTTTTTAAGAACCTCACGGCCCAGCAATTCGGCGATCTGAACCGCGTTAAGCGCCGCGCCCTTGCGCAGGTTGTCGCTGACACACCAGAAGTTCAAACCGTTGTCGATCGTCGAATCTTGGCGCAACCGGCTGATGAAGGTGGCGAAATCGCCCACGCATTCCACGGGGGTGACGTAGCCGCCGTCCTCGCGCTTGTCGATCACCATAACGCCGGGTGCCTCGCGCAGGATATCGCGGGCCTCGTCCTCGTCCAGGTGATCCTCAGTCTCGATGTTGATCGCCTCGGAATGGCCAACGAACACCGGCACGCGCACACAGGTCGCCGTGACCTTGATCGACGGGTCGATAATCTTTTTGGTTTCCGCGCCCATCTTCCATTCTTCCTTGGTCGATCCGTCTTCCATGAAGACATCGATATGCGGAATCACGTTGAAAGCGATCTGCTTGGTGAACTTCTTGGCAGGCTTGTCGTCGGTCGGGTTATACATCGACTTGGTCTGATCCCACAGCTCGTCGATGCCTTCCTTGCCCGCGCCGGAAACCGACTGGTAGGTGGACACGACAACGCGCTTGATCTTGGCGCGGTCATGCAGCGGCTTCAGCGCCACAACCATCTGCGCGGTCGAACAGTTCGGGTTCGCGATGATGTTCTTTTTCGAATAACCGTGGATGGCCTGCGGGTTCACCTCGGGCACGATCAGCGGCACATCGGGGTCATACCGATAAAGCGAACTGTTATCGATCACCACGCAGCCCGCCTTGGCGGCCTTGGGCGCGTATTCCTTGGTCGCCTCGGACCCGACGGCGAACAAGGCCATGTCCCATCCCGTGAAATCGAAGGTGGCCAGGTCTTGGGTCTTGAGGGTCTTGTCGCCAAAGCTCACCTCGGTCCCCAGCGATTTACGCGATGCCAGCGCGGCAAGCTCGTCAACTGGGAACTGGCGCTCGGCCAGGATGTTCAGCATTTCACGACCCACGTTCCCCGTGGCGCCGACAACGACGACTTTATAACCCATATCGGGTAAACTCCTTATGATTCAGGACGCGGCCTTCTAACGCATGGCCACATGACATGAAAGGGGCCGCGTCACGCGGACCGCTCAGGCGTGGTCATTCCGCACGATCCCGCGCAAAAAGGTAGAAGAACAGACCGAAAATCAAGGTCGCGGCGAAGAACGCAAAGACCGCGGCATAGGCGCTATCCTCGAATTTCGTGGTCGTCACACTGGCGTAAAGCCGCCCGGTCATAACCTGCATCACCCCGACACCCCCGATGGAACACAGGTTCAAAAAGGTCACGCCGCGCCCGACCAGATGATCGGGAAACAGGCTGCGCCCATGCGCCATCATCACCGGGTAGACCGCGCCGAAAAACCCGATGACCGCACACAGCGCGACCGATGGCCAGTACCCCGGAACAGGCACCTGCCACAGCAGCACCAAGGCCGCCAACACCAGCGTCATGCCGCCGATCACGACCCATTTGCGCGACCCGACGATCCGATCCATTGGACCATAGAAAAACGTGCCCGCAATCATCGCCACGCCCATGATCAGGCTGGCCTGCCCCACCACGTCGCGCGTCGCGCCATAGGTGTCGGTCAGATATGGCCCGATCCAAAGCCCGCGCAGCCCGGCCGAGGGCGCATAGGCCACCACCATCAAGGGCAGCAAAGGCCACAGCGCGGGCATCTTCATCAGGCTCAACAGCGACCCGCCGCCCTGCGCATCGGCCTTGGGCGGGTCTTCGACCGTGCGCGCGATCAGCACCGCCACCAGCAGGGACACCGCCGCCATGCCCCACAGCGACGCGCGCCAGCCCATCGCGCCCACGGCCCATGCCAGCGGGGCCGATCCCAACAGGTTCCCAAGACTACCTGTGCCCAGCATTACGGCCGCCAGCATGGCGAATTTCGCCGGGGCATAGACCCGCGCAAAAATGAAATAGGATGCCATCAGCACGGGCGAGCAGCCCACGCCGATCAACCCCATGGCAAGGCTGATGTGCCACGGCATCTGCGCCAGCGCGAAAACCGCCGCGCCACCAGCCCCGCCCAACGCCAGAAGGCTGGCAGCGGCGCGGCGCGGCCCCAGCTTGTCCAGCGCCCAGCCGACCGGAATCTGCATCGCCGCAAAGGTCAGGAACCACATGCCGGACGCAATGGCCAGTTCCTCGGCGCCCGCGCCCAGATCACGGCCCAGAACCTCCGACAGAACCGCAAGAAACGCGCGGAAAAACTGGCTTAGAACATAGCCCGCACAAAGCACCACCAATCCGATACGCATCCCCGGCCCTCCCCTTGACCCACGACACTTCAAGACGCAAACAGATGCCACGCGGCCCGCCCGCAGGCAAGCCCGCCCCTTCATTGTTCTGAAAATACCTCGCACCGGCGTCAGATGCAGCGCCCGCCGTCCACTTCCATCGCAACGCCGGTGATCATGCTGGCCTCGTCCGAGGCCAGGTAGCAGGCCGCGTTGCCCATATCCTCGGGGGTCGAAAACCGCCCCATAGGGATGGTGGACAAGAACTTTTCCCGCATGTCCGGCGTGTCCTCTCCCATGAAGGATGCCAATAGCGGCGTGTCCCCCGCCACCGGGCACAGCGCGTTGACGCGGATGCCGCGCGGGGCCAGCTCCACCGCCATCGCCTTGGTCGCGGTGATCACCCACCCCTTCGAGGCATTGTACCAGTTCAGCCGTGGCCGCGGGCTAAGCCCCGCAGTGGACGCCACGTTGACGATATTCGCGCCACGCCCCAAACCGGGCACGAACTCCCTTGCAATCAGGTAGATCGACTTGCAGTTCACGCGGAACACGCGGTCGAAATCATCCTCACTGACCTCCTCCAACGGGGTGGGCAGATGGGTGACGCCCGCGTTGTTCACGATGATGTCCACGCCGCCCCAGGCGGCCTCTGCCGCTGCGCGCATGGCGGACACATCATCCGCATTGCCCAAGTCGCAGGCCTGCGCGATGGCATCCCCGCCCAGGTCCGCCGAGACCTGAGCCGCGCCTTCGGCGTTCACGTCCACCACCATGACACGCGCGCCTTCCTCTGCGAATTTACGCGCGATGCCCACGCCGAAACCGCTGGCCGCGCCAGTCACGATCGCCCGTTTTCCATCAAGCCGCATTTGTTTTTCCTCCCTTGCCGCGTGCAATCCACGCGGCCATCAATTCCCGCACCATACGCTGACGTATAGCAATGAACTCCGGCTCCGCCGTGTCCGTCCCCTCCGCGTAGCGCGGATCGTCCGCCGCTGTCACCACAACCCTTTCGCATCCGAACTGGTCGGCGGTCACGTCGGCAATCCAACTGCCCGCCCGCACCCAGGCATGCCCGTGCCAGCCGTTTGGCGCGTGAAACCCCTTGCGGCCTTCCACCGGCGATCCGGCGGCAAAATGCGCGGCGATCCCCTCGTCGCGCAAAACATCACGCAAAAACAGCGCCGAACGTCCGCAGGTGCCCTGGCTGTCCGACACCATCGGCAGCGATCCGGCCTTGCGGTGCCATTCGTCCCAATGCGGCTCCAGAAACTGCCTGACCTGTGCGCGATCTCCTCCGGCCGCGCGCGATCAACCATGGCGTATTGCCCTGCAAGAAATCACCAATTTATCCTCCCACGCCTTCCGGCAAACGCGGCGCGGCCTTGATCAGCTGCGCCGTATAGGGATGCGCGGGCGCGTCGAACACGGCACGCGTTTCCCCCTCCTCCACGATTTTTCCGGCCTTCATCACCAGCACGCGGTCGGTGATCGACCGGACCACTGACAGATCGTGGCTGATGAACAGGTAGGTCAGGCCAAGCCGCCCCTGCAAATCCGCAAGCAAACCCAGCACCTGCGCGCGCACCGACACGTCCAGCGCGCTGACCGCCTCGTCCAGGATGATCAGGTCGGGGCGGGTGATCAGGGCGCGGGCAATGGCGATGCGCTGCCGCTGCCCGCCGCTGAATTCATGCGGAAACTTGTGCCTGTCCGCGACCGACAGGCCCACGGCCTCCAGCGCATCGGCAATGGCCTTGTCCCGCGCCGCGCCCACGGGCGGATCGTCCCAAAGATGAAACGGCTCGCAAATCAACCGCTCGACCCGGTGACGCGGGTTGAAACTGCCATAGGGGTCTTGAAACACCACCTGCATATGCTTGCGAATGGCTGGATCGACATGGCCATTGGCATTGATCGGCTGTCCGGAAATCTCGATCCGGCCGGCTTGCAGCGGCTCAAGCCCCAGAATGGCGCGGGTCAAGGTGGACTTGCCACAGCCGGATTCCCCGACCAGCCCAAGGCTCTCGCCCCGCTTGATGGTGAAACTCACACCGTCCACGGCCCGGAAATGCTGCGGCGCGGCGAGCAGCCCGCGCGGCAGGGCATAGTCCCGCACCACCCCGTCGCAGTTCAACAAGGTCTCGCCCGTCGCAACCGCCCCCCGCTCTGGCGCGTGGGCCGAGGCCGCCCGCAAGGCGCGGCTGTAGGGGTGCTGCATCTGCCGCAAAATTTCGGCGGTCGGCCCCTGCTCTACCACCTCACCGGCGCGCATGATGGCGATGCGGTCGGCCATGCTCGCCACCACCGCCAGATCGTGCGAGATCAACATGAGGCCACAGCCTTCCTCTTGCACCAACCGCCTGAGAAGGTTCAGGATTTCCGCCTGCGTCGTAACATCCAACGCCGTCGTCGGCTCGTCCGCGATCAGCAGCGCGGGGCGACAGGCGATGGCCATGGCGATCACCACCCGCTGCCGCTGCCCGCCAGACAATTCATGCGGATAGCGCGTCAGGGGGAAGCTTTCCTCGGGCAATTCGGCCCGCGCCAATGCCGCGCGCGCACGGTCCCACGCTGCGCGTCGCGACAGCCCTTCGTGCAGGCGCACCGTCTCCGCCACCTGATCCCCGATCGTCTTCAAAGGGTTCAGCGCGGTCATCGGCTCTTGGAAAATCATGCCGACCATACGTCCACGTATGTTATTCATCTGCCGCTCCGGCAGTTGCAACAGGTCGCGCCCGTCCAACCGCACCGCGCCCAGACACCCCGCCCCGCGCGGCAGCAGTCGCATCACCGAAAAGGCGGTCATCGACTTGCCCGACCCGCTTTCCCCGATGATGCCCAATACCTCTCCGCGTGCCAGCGACAGCGAAACGTCGCGCAAGATCGGCTGGCCATGGATCGCCATGTGCAGCCCCTCAATCTGCAAAAGGCTCATCGCGCCGCCCTCCGCACCCGCGGGTCCAGCAAATCACGCAGCCCGTCGCCCATCAGGTTCAGCCCAAGCACGGTCAGCAAGATCGACAGCCCCGGAACCAGCGCCAGATGCAGGGCAATCGAATACATGGTTTGCGTGTCCGCCAGCATCCGCCCCCAACTGGGCACCGGCGGCTGCGCACCAAGCCCGACATAGGATAGGCCCGCCTCGGCCAGGATACCCAGCGAAAACTGGATGGTCCCCTGCACGATCAACAGGTTGGTCAGGTTCGGCAGGATATGTTCAATGGAAATACGCGCACGCCCCTTCCCCGCCACGCGGGCGGCCAGGATATAGTCGCGCGTCCAAAGGCTTAGCGCCCCGCCCCGCACCAGGCGCGCAAAAACGGGGATGTTGAAAATCCCGATGGCGATAATGGCATTCACCGCCGACGCCCCGAAAATCGCGGTGATCAGAATGGCGATCAGAAGCGAGGGAAAGGCAAAGATCAGATCATTGCCGCGCATCACGATCTCGTCGATCCAGCCCCCCCGCCGCGCCGCCGCCGTCAGCCCCAGCGGCACGCCCAGCCCCATGCCGATGCCCACCGCCACCAACGCCACCGCAATGGAAGTGCGCGCGCCCAGCATGATCATGCTCAGCATGTCGCGCCCGTAATGGTCGGTCCCCAGCGGATGCGGCCATGACGGACCCTGCAACCTTTGCGCCATGTTCATCTGGATGATGTCATACGGCACCCACACGAGCGAGAGTAGCGCCGCCCCCACGAACACCGACACCAGTATCGCGCCCAGCCACAGCCCCTTCATCGCCGCCCCCTCAGCCGGGGATCAACCAGCCCATAGGCCATGTCCACAGCGAAATTCACGGCAATCACGGCAAACACCAGCAGCAACACAACCGATTCCACCACGATCAGATCGCGCGAGGATATGGCCTGGAACACCAGCCGCCCCAGCCCCGGCAGGTAGAACACGTTTTCAATGATGATCGCCCCGGCCAGCAGGAACGAAAACTGCAAGCCGATGATCGTCAACACCGGGATCAGCGCATTGCGCAACCCGTGCGCCCAAATCGCGCGGCGGCGGCTGACGCCCTTGGCGCGGGCAGTACGGATGTAATCCTCGCCCAACGTGTCCAGAAGCGATGACCGCATCACCCGCGTCAGGATCGACGCCTGCGGAAGCGCCAGCGCAATCGCCGGCAGGGTCAGGCTTTTCAATCCGGCAAACAGCCCCTCGTCCCAACCGGCAAACCCGCCCGACGGAAACCAGCGCAACTTGATCGCGAACAGCAAGACCATCAGCATGGCGAACCAGAAATTCGGCACCGCCACGCCCAGCTGCGTGACCCCCATCACCCCCAGATCGGCAGCAGAGCCTCGGCGCGAGGCCGCCCAGATCCCGGCGGGAAAAGCGATCGCCACACTCAGGCCAAGCGCATACAGTGCCAGCGGCAAGGACACCCACATCCGGTCAACAATCATCCCGGAAACCGGTGTGCGATAGGTATAGCTGATGCCGAAATCGCCCCGCAGCATCCCGCCAATCCAGTCGAAATACCGCTGAACGGCAGACCCGTCCAAACCCAGCTCGGCCCGAAGCGCCGCCAAGGTATCGGGCCGCGCATTCACCCCCAGCATATAGGCCGCAGGATCACCTGGCACGACCTCCAGGCACAGAAAAATCACAACGCTGGCCACCGCCAGCGCAACGATCAACCCCAAAAGCCGCCGGATCAAGAACCGCCCCATTTGCCCCCGCTATACCGCAAAGGGCGACACGTCTGCGCCGCCCCTGCTTTCATTGTTCTCTAAATACTTCCGCCGGAGGCTTCCACGCTCTCCACACACATCCCCGGCAAGGTCTCAATCCACCCAGCTGACCGCCGTCAGATCGGTCGCCTGCGTCGGCGCGTTGGCCCACAGGCCCTGAACACCGGCCTTGGCCACGGTCAAAGCCGCAAGTTGGAACAGGTAACCGTTCACATAGTCCTTAGCGATCAGTTCCTGCATTTCCTTCAGAATACCGGACCGTGCGGCAGGATCGGTGGTTTCCGACAGCTTTGCCATCAACCCCTGCGCCTCGGCGCTGTCATACTGGAAATAGTAATCGGGGCGGGCGTAAATCCCGATGTCCATCGGCTCGGTATGGCTGACGATGGTCAGCCCGTAATCCTTGTTGGAAAACACCAGTTCCAGCCACAGACCCCATTCCATATTGGTGATCTCGGCCTCGATCCCCACGGCGGCCAGTTGTGCCGCGATGATCTCTCCGCCGCGCCGCGCATAGGACGGCGGCGGCAGCTTCAGCGTGGTCTTGAACCCGTCGGGGTATCCCGCCTCGGCCAGCAGGGCCTTTGCCTTTTCTGGGTCATATGCGTTCATCCCGGTCAGATCGACATAATCGGGGTTATGCGGCGCAAAATGGGTGCCGATGGGGGTGCCATATCCGAACATCGCCCCGTCGATGATGGCCTGACGGTCAATCGCATGGGCCAGCGCCTCGCGCACCTTTACATTGTCAAAGGGCGGCATCTTGTTGTTGGTCGAAAGGATTGTCTCGCCCTCGGTCGAACCGACCAGCACCTGGAACCGCGGATCGGCTTCGAATTGGGGCAGGTTTTCCGGCGCGGGAAAGGCGGTAAAAACGTCCACATCCTCGGCCATGACCGATGCAAAAGCCGCCGTCGGGTCGGAAATGAACTTGAAAGTCACATGCTCCAGCTTGGCAGGCTCGCCCCAGTATTCGGCATTTTTGGCCAGCTCGATCCGGTCACCCTGCAGCCAGCTTTCAAAGACAAACGCCCCAGTGCCGACCGGCTTTTCCTTGATGCCGTCAATGCTTTCGGGCGCGACGATCACCGCGTCGCCCCATGCCATATTGAACAGGAACGACCCGTTCGGCTTGGACAGCGTGACCTTTACGGTCAGCGGGTCCACCACCTCGATATCCTTGATACCTTCGAACAGCGCCTTCTGTGCGTTCACCGAATCCTCGGCCCGCGCGCGGTCCAGCGAAAATTTCACATCCTCGGCGTTCATATCGGTGCCGTCGTGAAACTTCACACCCTCGCGCAGCTTGAACGTATAGGTCAGGCCATCCTCGGAAATCTCCCAGCTTTCCGCCAGGCCGGGGTTCACCGACCCGTCCGGCCCGAACCGCGTCAGCCCTTCGAACACATTGGCATATAGCACGGAATCAATCGCCCCCGCCGCGGCCGAGGTCGGGTCAAGGTGCGGCGGTTCCAGCTGCATCCCAACGGTGATCGTGCTTTTCGCCGATGCGATCCCCATCGTTGCTGCCAAGGTCAGCGCACCAAGTGTCGCGCGGCTCATCCATTTGGAAAACATGAGTGTTTCTCCCGTTTTGCCGGGCTGGCACCCCGCCGCCCGACTCCTGAGCATTAACCTTGCCCCAAAACGCCGCGTAATCAAGCGCGGATCAAAAACGATATTTCTGGACGCGGCGGCGCAATATTGTTACCCAATCGCCAATGCGCTGCACCGCAGCAATCCCGTGACGCCCTGATGGAGGACACTCGTGAGCGCCACCGCACACAAAACCGCCCCCCTGCCCGATGACATCCGCGCCATGAAGGGGCATACCCCCATCGTATCGCTGACCGCCTACACCACGCCCATGGCGCAGATGATGGACGCGGAATGCGATTTCGTGCTGGTCGGTGACAGCGTCGGCATGGTGCTGCACGGGTTGCCATCGACCCTTGGCGTGACCATGGACATGATGGTGATGCATGGCCGCGCCGTGGCGCGCGGGCTGAAATCCGCGATGATGGTGGTGGACATGCCCTTCGGCTCTTACGAGGAATCGCCGCAGCAGGCGTTCCGCAACGCCGCCCGCATCATGGCCGAAACCGGCGCAGGCGCGGTTAAGCTTGAAGGCGGGCAGCACATGGCGGAAACCATCGCCTTTCTGGTCGCGCGCGGCATTCCGGTCATGGCCCATGTCGGGCTGACACCGCAGTCGATCAACACGATCGGCGGCTACAAGGTGCAGGGGCGCGGCGACGCGGCCGCAGCCCTGATGGCCGATGCACGCGCCGTATCGGAGGCGGGCGCATTCGCCGTGGTGCTGGAAAAAGTCCCCGCAGACCTGGCCGACCAGATCACCGCTGACCTGCCCATCCCCACCATCGGCATCGGCGCGGGCGCAGGCTGCGACGGGCAGATCCTTGTGGTTGATGACATGCTGGGCCTGTTCACCGCCTTCAAACCGAAATTCGTGAAACGCTACGCGGCACTGGGCGCGGATGGCACAGCCGCCATTGCCGATTACGCGGCAGAGGTACGCGCCCGCACCTTCCCCGCCCCCGAACACACGTTCAGCGCCGAAGCGCCCGCCAAAGGCACCGGCAAATGAGCGCGCCGATCATCCGCACCTTGCCCGAATTGCGCGCCCTGACGCGGCAATGGCACCGCGAGGGCGCAACCATCGGCGTTGTACCCACCATGGGCGCGCTGCATCAGGGTCATCTGTCGCTTGCACGGGCCGCCCGGGCCGATTGCGACCGCGTGATCGTCACGATTTTCGTGAACCCCAAGCAGTTCAACAATCCCGATGACCTGAAAAACTATCCCCGCACCGAACATGAGGATGCCAAGAAACTGGCCCCCATCGGGGTGGACGTGATCTATGTGCCGGATGGCGAACAGATGTACCCGGACGGCTTTGCCACCAATGTGTCCGTGTCCGGCCTGACTGACGTGCTGTGTGGCGCGCACCGTCCGGGGCATTTCGACGGGGTGGCGACGGTGGTCGCCAAGCTGTTCGGCCAAACCGCGGCGGATCGGGCCTATTTCGGGCAGAAGGACTGGCAGCAATTGCAGGTCGTCACCCGCATGGCCCGCGATCTGGACATTGATATCGAGGTTATCGGCTGCCTCACCATCCGCGAGGAAGACGGGCTTGCCATGTCCTCGCGCAACCTGCTTTTGTCCGACCGCGCCCGCATCCACGCCCCCAAACTGGCCGAGGTGATGGAGGACATGGCCGAGGCCCTGCGCGCGGGCGGGTCCATGTCCGCGCTGATGCCCGATGCCGAGAAACGCCTGAAAGCGGCAGGGTTTACCGAGATCGAATACCTTGACCTGCGCGATGCCGCGTCCCTGATCCAGCATGACAAGCTGACCGGCGAATGCCGCCTTTTCGCCGCCGCATGGCTGGCCGGTATCCGCCTGATCGACAACATTGCAGTGTGATGCGCCGGCGCAAGCGAGGGGCTAGCCCCTCGCGCTCCCCACGGTATTTTCAGAACAATGAAAGGCTATTGGCTCAGGGCGCGGGGCAGAGTTCAAGCAGCGCGCGCGCCATAACCTTGGCACTGTCCAGCATATCTTCCACACCCACGTATTCGTCGGGCTTATGCGCCAGGTCCAAGATACCGGGGCCGTAAGCGATACAGTTCTGCAGCTTGCCGATCCGGTCGATATGTTTCTGGTCGTAGGTGCCGGGCGAGACGACATATTCTGGCACCTTGCCCATCACCTGCCCGATCGCATCGGCCACCGTGGTCACCACGGGTGCGTCTTTTTCAGTCATGGTGGGCAGCACGCGGAACAGTTCGCGCACGTCATAGCGGAAGTTCTCGCGCTTTTCGGCCAGGTCGCGCAGCAGGCCAAGCACTTCTTCGCGGACCTCGTCGATGTTTTCTTCAATTAGAAAGCGGCGGTCGATGATCATGCGGCAGCTGTCGGGCACGCAGGGGGCGGGCATTCCGGTGTAGTCAACGGGGCGCTCTGCCTCTCCGCCGTGGATAGAGTTGATGTTCAGCGTCGATTGCTTGGCCCCTTCGGGTACCACAGGCATTTCGGTGCGTTTTCGTGCAAGGGCGGGGAACAGGGTTTCCTCCATCTTGTGCATCACGGCACCCATGTGCCGCACCGCGCAATCGCCAAGAAACGGCATCGAACCATGGGCAATTTCCCCGTGGGTTTCGATTTCCGCCCACCATACGCCGCGGTGGCCAAGACAGATGCGGTCCTTGTTCAGCGGCTCGGGAATAATGACATGCTGCACACGGTCGGGGTTGAACCAGCCCTTTTCGGCCAGGTAGGCCACCCCGCCGAAGCCGCCGGATTCCTCGTCCGCCGTGCCGCTGATTTCCACCGCGCCGGCGAAATCCGGCACCAGGTCGCAGAACACTTCGGTCGCGATGATCGAGGCGGCAAGACCACCCTTCATGTCGCAGGCGCCGCGCCCGTAAATCTTGCCGTCCTTCAATTCGCCACCGAACGGGTCCACCGTCCAGCCGCGCCCGACCTCGACCACGTCGATATGGCTGTTGAAATGCACGCAATCGCCCTTGTGCGCACCTGTCCGCCGCGCGATCACGTTCCAGCGCGGGTAACGGTCGCTGTCACCGGCGGCACCTTCCGCGCGCACCATAGTCACGTCGAACCCCTTGGCCTTCAACCGCGTCTCAAGATAGGCGCAGATTTCAAGATAGTTGTCTCCGGGCGGATTCAGCGTCGGGATGCGGATCAGGTCTTGCGTCAGCGCGATCAGGTCACCCTGCCGCGCCTCGATTTCCGCCATCAATCTGTCAGCCAGTTCCATGCCGCACCTCCATCCGTCCGACTATGCGGCGGGTGTGGGCGGGTTCCAAGCCCCTTCGGCCCCAAGTGATTTATTTTGACCCTGCGCGCGGTGAAACATTAACCAGTCGGCAAGAATGGTTAACTTTCATGGATCAAGGGGGGGTTTTACCGAATCCATGGAAGCGGATGCTCCCGTTAGCCCACTATTTCCGCCATGCGGGACCAGTGCCAACCCTCCAACGTCGGGACCACTTGGTCGGCTTCGCTGAAATCATCGGCCTGCGTATAGGCCGAGGGCGTAACCACGGTGCGCAGGTGCGCGCCCTTTGCAGACAACAGACCATTGCGGCTGTCTTCGAATGCAATGGCTTGATCCGGCTTGATATTTTCCTTTTCAAGGGCCAGCAAAAACACGTCCGGCGCGGGTTTCTTGGCCTGCACCATGTCGCCTGCGGCGATCACGTCGAACACCTCGGTGGCGGGTGTGCCCCAGCAGCACTGGCACAGCGCATCCACGTTCGGGGTGTTGGTCGTGGTCGCGATGGCCAGCGTTAACCCTTCGTTCCGTGCGGTGGCCACCAAATCCTTAACGCCAGCGCGCAGGGTCAGTTCTCCGCGGCCCAGGATATCGGCGTAAGCTTTTGTTTTTTCGGCATGGAATGCGGCGATTTCATCACCGGACAGGCGGCGGGCATTTGCCGCCAAATCGGTCTGAAACCGGCGCACGCGTTCTTTACCGCCGGTGGTTTTCAAAAGCTCGGCGTAGTGGTCGCGGGTCCAGTGCCAGCCCAGACCCCAGGCATCGAAAGTGGCGTTGAACGCGGCGCGGTGCGCCTCTTCGGTTTCGGCAAGCGTGCCATCCACGTCGAATATCAGGGCTGTGATCACAGTGCGGCCTCCATGTATTGGGTCAACTCGTCGAAATGGGAAAATGCGTATTTGTGGGGAAGTTCGTTGATCGGGGTTTTACGGTAACCTCCTGTGAACAGGGCAAAATCCGTGTCTGCACGATGTGCGGTTTCGGCGTCTACCTCGCTGTCGCCCACGTAAGGCCCACGCGCGCCAAGCCGTTCAAATGTCTCGATCAGCGGGGCCGGGTCGGGCTTTTTCACCGAAAGGCTATCGCCCCCCACGATTTCATCCAGAAACCCGTCCAGTCCCATCGGCCCGATGATTTCCAGCGTCGCGGTCAGCGGCTTGTTGGTGCAAAGCCCGATGCGAAAACCGTTTTTTTTCAGATGCTTGAGAGTTCCCTCGACACCGGGATATAGCACAGTTTCAAACACCGGATCGGCGTTATACAGCGCCAGCGTTTCCGCTGTCAGCGCATCCTGGCAGGCCACATCCAGCCCGACATGGCCGATCACACGTGCGACCAGCTTTGGCAGGCCATGGCCGATAAATGATGTCACGGTCGCCAGATCAAGCGGCGCAAGCCCCTGACCCTCCAGCATTTTATTGACCGCCGCGCGGATGCCGGGGGCTGAGTCGATCAGCGTTCCGTCTAGATCAAAAACCACCGTTTTCATCGCAAACCTTCCTTGTTCGCGGGCTGACCCGCGTTAATTTTCCGTTCTTAGTCAAAACCTTAAGCCTGCGCGGCAGCTCGTATCGCGCGGATATTCTCGCCATAGGGCGCGGGTTTCTGAACCGAACCACCCTTGAACACGGCCGACCCTGCGACCAGCACATCGGCGCCTGCCGCCGCGACCAGCGGTGCGGTTTCGGGGGTAACACCGCCGTCAATCTCGATATGGATCGGGCGATCACCGATCATGGCGCGCAGCCTTTTTACCTTATCTATCTGGGAATGAATGAACTTTTGCCCGCCAAAGCCGGGGTTCACGGTCATCACGCAGATCAGGTCAACCATATCCAGCAGGTATTCACACACCTCTGCCGGGGTGGCCGGGTTCAGCGCCAGACCGGCCTTGCAGCCCGCCGCGCGGATCGCCTGCATGGTGCGGTGGATATGCGGCGTCGCCTCATAATGGGCGGTGATCACATCGGCACCAGCCTGCGCATAGGCGTCAATGTATTGATCTACCGGGGAAATCATCAAGTGGACGTCCATCACGGTTTTCACATGGGGCCGGATCGCGGCCACCAAGGGCGGGCCGAAGGTGAGGTTCGGCACGAAATGCCCGTCCATCACATCCACATGCACCCAGTCGCATCCCTGCGCCTCAATACATTGAATTTCTTGACCAAAATTGGCGAAATCGGCGGAAAGGATCGACGGGGCGATCTTGATGGAACGGTCGAAGGACATGGATCTCTCCTGTTTGTGCAGGGGGCGCGGGCCATCCCGCACCCCCCATATATTACGCGGCCGAGTTGATGCGAAGGGCTTCGCGCCAGCCGGGGTAAATTTTGTCCGCGTCGCCGGGGAAGCTTTCGAAGGCGCGGGCGAACTCCTTGTGATCCTTGGCGAATTCCAGCGGGTCTGCGCCCTCTTTCCAGCACTGTTCGGCCTGACGCAGGGACGTGGCCCCAGCCGCAGCACCATCAATATGCCCGAAAGAGCCCCCGCCAGCGGTCAACACAAGGTTGGAATGACCGAGGTTCTGGAAGAAACCGGGCATCCGCAGCGCGTTCATCCCGCCCGAGATGATCGGCGTGGTCGGGTTCATGCCCGCCCATTCCTGATGATAGAACGGCCCGTCGGCACTGTCGTCGGTGATCATGTAGGCCATCAGCTTGTCGGCATTTTCGCCTTCCATCTTGCCGAAACCCATGGTGCCGGTGTGGATGCCCGACGCACCCTGCATCCGCGCCATTTTCGACAGAACGAAAGCGGTGTAACCGCGCATCGATTGGGGCGAGGTTACAGCCCCGTGGCCCGCACGGTGATAGTGCAGATACTGGCGCGGAAACTGGCGGCGGGCGGTGGTGATGGCGGCCGGGCCGGTCACGTAGCCATCGACCAGAAACGCGACGTGATCGGCATTATCCTTAAAGGTTTCAAGGATATACTCGCCGCGCGCGATCATTTCGAACGGATCGTCGGCGGTGATATTGGCGGAAAACAGCTTTGCCTCTCCGGTGGCGTCCTGCGCGCGTTTCATCGCGTCGGCGACCAGCGGCATGGTTTCCTTCATCGGCGCGAACAGCTGGTTGCCCTGCGGTTCGTCATTTTTGATGAAATCGCCACCCAGCCAGAAATCATAGCAGGCATCGGCAAAGGGCTGCGGGCGCAGGCCCAGTTTCGGCTTGATGATGGTGCCGACGATGAACCCGCCATCGACATGCGGGCGTCCCAGCACGCGCCACATATCGGCGATCGTGGTGGACGGCCCGTCGAACAGGCGCAGGAATTCGGGTGGCACGTAGAAATCGTGCATCTTGGCATATTCGACATCGCCCATGCCTTGGTTATTGCCGATCGCCAGCGTCAGGAACGAACAGATCATCGCACGCCCGTCCGTAATGTTGCGGTCGAACAGCTCCACCGGATAGGCGATTTTCATGACCTCCTTCGCTTCGTCGATCTCATAGACAAGGGCATCGACGCCGCGGGTGAAATCGTCTGTCGTGGACACGTCCACATTGGTTCCGGTGGAGCTTTCTGCTGCGAAGTGGGCCGCCGTGGCCAGGTATCCGTCAAAGCCTGCTTTCGGTTTCATGATGTAGGCGACAAGCACATGCTTGCCACCTGCGATCAGGTCTTCCTCTTTCAGGTCAAGACGGGCGTAACGGTTTGACTGGTCCATTGTGTAGTCTCCTGTTGGGCGGCCCTAGCCGCAATTACGGATCGAGGGACCCGCTTTCATAGCGGGCGGCCATGTCATCCATCGAGATCACCTTGATCTTGCTGGCATGGCCTGCGGTGCCGAACCGTTCGAAACGGTCGCGGCAAAGTTTTTCCATCTCCTCCATGGCGGGGATCAGGAACTTGCGGGGGTCGAATTCCGAGGGTTTCTCGGTCGCGACCTTGCGGAACTGGCCGGTCAGGGCCATCCGGCAATCGGTGTCGATATTGACCTTGCGCACACCCATCTTGATGCCCTTTTCGATCTCCTCGACGGGCACGCCATAGGTTTGCGGCATCTCGCCGCCATAGGCGTTGATCAAGTCTTGAAGGTATTGCGGCACCGAAGACGAGCCATGCATCACAAGGTGCGTGCCCGGCAGCTTGGAGTTGATCGCCTTGATCGTGTCCATCGCCAGGATGTCGCCATCGGGCTTGCGGGTGAATTTATACGCGCCGTGCGAGGTGCCGCAGGCAATGGCCAGTGCGTCGCACTTGGTTTTCCTGACGAAATCGACGGCTTGGTCGGGGTCGGTCAGCAGCTGATCGTGGGACAGTTTGCCCTCGGCGCCCGATCCATCCTCGGCTGCGGCCTCGCCGGTTTCCAGCGATCCCAGAACACCCAACTCGCCCTCTACGCTGGCGCCAACCCAATGGGCCAGGTCGGTCACGGCCTTGGTGATGTTGACGTTATATTCGTAAGAGGCGGGCGTTTTCATGTCGGCCTCAAGCGAGCCGTCCATCATCACCGACGTGAACCCGTGGCGGATGGCGCTGGCGCAGGTGGCTTCGTTGTTGCCGTGGTCCTGGTGTATACAGACCGGAATATCTGGATACATTTCCGACAACGCCTGCACCATGTGGCGCAACATGATGTCGCCGGCGTATTTACGTGCGCCGCGCGATGCTTGCAGGATCACCGGAGCATCCACGGCCTTGGCCGCTTCCATGATGGCCAGGCCCTGCTCCATGTTGTTGATGTTGAACGCCGGCACGCCGTAGCCCTGTTCGGCAGCGTGATCGAGGAGTTGTCGAAGCGTGATGAGTGCCATTGGTTTTATTCCTTACTCAGCAATGTCCATGCGCGTCCGCGCGGGTGATCCGTTGGCTTTTGCCATTGGTGCGCACCCGTGGGGGGAACGCTTGCCCCCGGATTACCCTGCCCGCGCCCTTGCCGCTACCGTCAAGCGTGCGAAAAGGCGTGAAAACGGGCGGAAAATCGCGGAAAAAGCGCTGGGGCATGGTCATTGCTCAGATCGTCCCCATCAGCGCGGCATTGTCGGCCATCCGGCACGAAAAGCCCCATTCGTTGTCATACCAGGCCATGACGCGAACAAGGCGGGTGCCCATCACCCGGGTCTGGTCGGCGGCGAAATTGCACGAGTGGCTGTCGTGGTTGAAATCAATGCTGACCTTCGGCTCTGTCTCGTAGGAGACGATGCCGCGCATCGCGCCATTCGCCGCCCCTGCCATCACCGCGTTGATGTCGGCGGCAGTCACGTCGCGGCCCGCCACAAAGGTCAGGTCCACGGCAGACACGTTCGGCGTCGGCACCCGGATCGCAGAGCCGTCCAGCTTGCCCTTGAGTTCTGGCAGCACCTCGCCAATCGCCTTGGCCGCCCCGGTGGATGTGGGGATCATGCTCATCGCAGCGGCGCGGGCGCGGTACAGGTCGCTGTGGCGGCGGTCCAGTGTGGGCTGGTCGCCGGTGTAGGAATGCACCGTGGTCATGATGCCGGATTCGATGCCGACCGCATCGTTCAGCGCCTTGGCCATCGGGGCCAGGCAGTTGGTGGTGCAGGATCCGTTCGACACGACCAGATCCTGCGCGGTCAGCCCGCCGTGGTTCACGCCAAATACCACCGTGCGGTCCACGTTTTTCGCGGGGGCCGAGATCAGAACTTTTTTCGCGCCGCGCTTCAGGTGTACTTCGGATGCCGCGCGGGAATTGAACTTGCCCGAGCATTCCAGAACCAAATCCACGCCTTCCCAATCCAGCGTTTCCGGATCGTAGGTGGAAAACATCCGCATCGGGCCGCGGCCCGCGTCCATGGTGCCGTCTCCGACGGTGACGGTGCTGCCGAACCGGCCATGGACCGAATCGTAACGCAGCAGATGGGCGTTGGTTTCCACCGGGCCGGTGGCGTTGATGGCGACCACCTCGATGTCATTGCGACCGGATTCGATCACATGGCCCAGGGTGCATCTTCCTATTCGGCCAAAGCCGTTGATTGCGACACGAATTGTCATGGTTGCTCCTTAGCTCATCAGGGACTGCGCGGCCTTGGCCACGGCCTCAGGGGTGATCCCGAAATGTTGGTACAGCTCGTCCGCCGGCGCGGATGCGCCGAAACCTGTCATCCCGACAAAGGCAGAGTTGTCGCCCAGAAGCGGCCCCCAACCTTGACATATCGCGGCCTCGACCCCGACACGCGGGGCGGTGCCCAGTGTTGGGCGGCGATAATCGGCGGATTGCTGTTCGAACAGCTCGAAACAGGGGGCGGACACAACGGCCACTTTCACGCCCTTGTCGGTCAGCAGGTCGGCGGCCTTCAGGGCGATTTCCACCTCGGATCCGGTGGCGATCAGGGTCACGTCGCGCGCACCATTCGCCTCGCGCAGGACATATGCGCCCTTGGCAGCCAGGTTCGCATCGGTATGGGCCGTGCGCACGGTGGGCAGCCCCTGCCGCGACAGGCACAGCACCGAGGGCGCGCGTTCAGCGGTCATCGCAATCCCCCACGCCTCGGCCGTTTCCACCGCATCGGCGGGGCGGAAGGTCATCAGGTTGGGAATGGCCCGCAGGCTGGCGACATGTTCGACCGGCTGGTGGGTCGGACCATCTTCGCCCAGACCGATTGAATCATGCGTCATCACATACGTCACCGGCACGCCCATCAGCGCCGACAGGCGAATGGCGGGGCGGCAGTAATCGGCAAAGGCTAGGAAGGTGCCGCCATAGGGTTTGAAGCCCCCGTGCAGCGCAAGCCCGTTCATGATCGCGGCCATGCCATGTTCGCGGATACCGTAGTGGATGTAATCACCGGAATAGTCACCGGGCGTGACGGGGGTTTGCCCCTTGGTTTTCGTAAGGTTCGATCCGGTCAGGTCAGCCGATCCGCCCACGGTGTTGGGCAGCGCGGCATTCACCACCTCCAGCGCCATTTCGCTGGCCTTGCGGGTAGCGACCTTGGGCGCATCGGCAGATAGTTGCGCCTTGTAGGCGTTCATCGCCGCGTGCAGCGCCTTGGCGTCGGCGAGCTGTTGAGCGGCGCGGAAAGCATCTGCAGATGCGGACGCGGCCAGCCGGTCCTCCCATGTTTTGCGCGCCGCCTGTCCGCGCTTCGCGGCGGCGTGCCAACCGTCATAGACATCTTGCGGCACTTCGAACGGCGCTGCATCCCAACCCAGCGCAGCGCGGGTGGCGGCGATTTCTTCATCCCCCAAGGGCGCGCCATGCACGCCGCTGGTGCCCGCCTTGTTGGGCGCGCCCATGCCGATCACGGTCTTGCAAGCGATGAGCGAGGGGCGATCATCGGCCCGCGCCGCTGCAATGGCACCCGCCACGGCGTCCTTGTCATGCCCGTCCACGCGGGCAACGTGCCAACCGCTTGCGGCAAACCGCGCCAGCTGGTCGGTCGAGGTGGACAGATCGGCCTTGCCGTCGATGGTGACATTGTTGTCGTCCCACATTACGATCAGGCGGCCCAGCTTCATATGGCCGGCGAAATCAATGGCTTCGTGGGAAATCCCCTCCATCAGGCAGCCATCGCCGGCGATCACGTAAGTGTGGTGGTCAACCAGGTCGTCACCGAAACGGGCATTCGCCATCCGCTCGCCCAGCGCCATGCCGACGGCGGTGGTGATGCCCTGCCCCAGCGGGCCAGTCGTGGTCTCGATCCCCTTGGCATGGCCATATTCGGGGTGGCCTGCCGTGCGCGCGCCCATCTGGCGGAAGTTGCGCAACTGGTCCATACCCATGTCGTCATAGCCCAGCAGGTGATTGATCGCGTAAACCAGCATGGAGCCATGCCCCGCGCTCATCACGAAGCGGTCGCGGTCGGGCCAATGGTCCGCCGCCGGGTCCACGTTCACGAAACGCGAAAACAACACGGTGGCCACATCGGCCATGCCCATCGGCGCGCCGGGGTGGCCGGAATTGGCGGCCTGCACCGCGTCCATGCTCAGGGCGCGGATGGCGTTTGCCATGCGATCCTCCTGCGCGGCGGAAATCGGGGTTTGCTTGTTCATGACATATCCTCCGTTCACGCCTTGCGGCTTTCCTGCACCAGTCGATGCACCATCGGGGTAAAGATCAGTTGCATCGCCAGATCCATCTTGCCGCCGGGGATCACGATGGAATTCGCGCGGCTCATCCAGCTGCCCTGGACCATCGAGGTCAGGTAGGGGAAATCGATTCCGCGCGGGTTCTTGAACCGGATCACGACCAGCGATTCATCCGGCGTGGGAATCCAGCGCGCGACGAACGGGTCCGAGGTGTCGACAACGGGAACCCGCTGGAAATTCACATCGGTTTCGATGAACTGCGGGCAGATGCAATGCACATAGGCGTGCATCCGGCGCAGGATCGTGTCGGTCACGGCCTCGGTGGTGTAGCCGCGCTTGTCCTTGTCGCGATGGATTTTTTGTATCCATTCAAGGTTGATTACCGGCACCACGCCGATTTTCAGATCGGCATGGGATGCGATGTTCACATCATCATTCACAACGGCCCCGTGCAGCCCTTCGTAGAACAACAGGTCGGAACCGGATTCGAAATCTTCCCATCCGGTGAAATGGCCGGGGGGCACGCCAAAGCGTTCCGCCTCTTCATCGTCGTGAACATAGTGGCGGGTCTTGCCAAGGCCGGTAGCGCCGTAGTCGCGGAACACGCCTTCCAAGGCCGCCAGTTCGTTGGCATCATAGGAAAAGTGGCTGAATGTTTCATCGCCTGCGGCCTTGCGGGCCTCCAGCTTTGCCTTCATCGCGGCGCGGTCGAAACGGTGAAAGGCATCGCCTTCTATCGACACGGCAGAAATTCCTTCGCGGCGGAAAATCTGGTCGAATGTCGATTTCACCGTTGATGTCCCTGCACCGGAACTGCCGGTGACCGAGATGATCGGATGCTTTCTGCTCATTCCGGTTCTCCTCCCAAAGACCGGACCTGCGGCAGAGCTGGATCAGGGTTTACCCGCGGAACAATCCGCGGTCCCCGAAGAGGGCCGAAACCTCCTGCTCAGGCAAGTCGTGATAGGCGGCAACGCGGTTCACTTTCTCCGCGCTGCCGAAAACAAGTGGAATACGGGCGTGCAGGCTGTCGGCCTGCTGGCCCATGATCGGGTCTGCGCCATCGGTGGCGACGCCACCCGCCTGTTCGATCAGGAACGCGATCGGCGCACATTCGTAGATCATGCGCAGGCGACCGGATTCATATCCTTTGCGGCTGTCGCCGGGGTAAAGGAAGATGCCTCCACGGGTCAGGATGCGGTGCGTTTCCGCAACCAAGCTACCGACCCAACGCATGTTGAAATCCTTGTCGCGCGGCCCTTCCTGACCGGCGAGGCAATCGGCGATATAGGCGCGCACCGGCTTGGTCCAGTGGCGGTAGTTCGACGCGTTGATGGCAAATTCTTTAGAGGTGGCCGGGACCATCACCTTGTCATTCACCAGCTTGAAGGTCTTGTCCGCGGGGTCCAGCACGAACATCAGCGTGCCATTGCCAAACGTCACCACCAGCGACGTTTGCGGGCCGTACACCACATAGCCGCCAGCCAGTTGTTCATTCGCGGGGCGAAGGAAACTTTCCTTGTCGCCTTCCTTGGCTTCGAATATCGAAAAGATGGTGCCGATGGATACGTTCACGTCGATGTTGGACGAGCCGTCCAGCGGGTCGATGGCCAGCGCGTATTTGCCGTTCGGGTTCAGGGTGACGACTTCTTCCTGCTCTTCCGAGGCATAGAAGCGCACGTCTGTCTTTTTCAGCTCGGCGGCGAACATCTCGTCGCACAGAACGTCCAGCGCCTTCTGGCTGTCACCATCTGTGTTTTCACCCACAAGGCTACCCAAGGACTGCCCCAGCGGACCACGCGCGATCACGGCGGCAACATCCACGGAGACAGCGCAAAGCGCCTCGATCACGGGGGTCAGTGCGGCGGGGATCAGATCAGACGATATGACAGGGGTTTGGGCGCTCATGGCAGGGTTCCGATTCTTGGTGATGTGTTGCAACGCCCTTGTTTTGGCACGTCGGCAGGGGTAAGAAAATTTAATAATTTATTCTCTGCATTAAAGGCAATTTAATGCCCCGGATCGAAACCATCACGCTAAAGCAGCTGCGCGCGCTCAGGGCAGTGTCGGACAACGGCTCCATCGCGCAGGCGGCCGAGATGTTATCGCTGACGCCGCCCGCCGTGCATACCCAGTTGCGCAGCCTTGAAAACAACCTGAACTGCACGCTGGTGACACGGTCCGGCGCGGCCGGGGCGCATCTGACCGCCGAGGGCCGCGCCGTGCTGGAGGCAGAGCGCGTGATCGAAACCGCGCTGCAATCCTGCGTCGAGAAACTGCGTGCCCTTGGGTCAGGCCAGTCCGGCGTTGTGGTTCTGGGCGTGGTGTCCACCGGCAAGTACTTTGCCCCCGCGCTGGTGGCCGACATCCAGCGGCAATTCCCCATGATCGAGGTGATCCTGAAGGTGGGCAACCGCGATTTCATCATCAGCGCCCTGCAAAGCCGCGCCATCGAACTGGCGATCATGGGCCGGCCGCCCCGCAACCCCGCAGTAACGGCGGACCCGGTTGGCGAGCATCCCCATGTCATTATCGCCCCGCCCGATCATCCGCTTGCCGGGCGTGAGCGCGTCACCGCCGAGGACCTGATGAATGAAACGTTCATCGCCCGTGAACAGGGGTCGGGCACGCGCATCCTGATGACCCGCTACCTGGACCGGATCGGCGACGGGCAGCTATACCGCCTGATCGAAATGGGATCGAATGAGACGATCAAGCAGGCGGTGATGGCGGGGCTGGGCATCGCCATGATATCACAGCACACGGTAACAGATGAATTGCGGGCCGGGCGGCTGGTCGCGCTGAAGGGCGATACGCTGCCGATCTTGCGGCAGTGGTATCTGTTGCACCGTGAAGATCAGGAAATGACGCCCACGATCGCAACGGTGCGGGGCTATATCATGAAGCAACACGGGCGCTTCTTGCCGCGCCTTTGATTGCCGCAGGCGCAGCATCCCGCCGTGCGGAATTTTATTTCACAGTATTGATTGGCGGCAAATCCTGTGCCAACCTGTCCTCTAATAAGGAAGGACATAACGGGTGAGATTTGACGGGAAGATCGCCGTCGTCACCGGCGCATCCAGCGGCATCGGCCGCGCCACCGCTGCGCGGTTGGCGTCCGAAGGCGCGAAGGTTGCATTGGTAGACGTGAACGAGGCCGCCTTGAAGGAAGCAATGCCCGAAGGCGATCATATCGCCATCGGCTGCGATGTCTCGGACGAGGCGCAGGTGCGTGCCTGCGTGAACAATGTTCTGGCGAAATACGGGCATATCGACGTGCTGTGCAACAATGCGGGCGTTGCCTGTTCGCATGCGCCGATCCACCAGGTAGACAATGCAGACTGGGACCGCGTGCTGGGTGTGAACCTGCGCGGACCTGCCTATTTCACCCAGGCCGTCGCCCCCGGCATGATCGAACGCGGACAAGGCGGGGCCATCGTGAACACGGCATCGGTTGCGGGCATCCGGTCAGGCGCGGGGGGCAATATCTATTCCGCCTCCAAGGCGGGGGTGATCAGCCTGACGCAGACCACCGCCTGCGATCTGGGCCAATACGGTATCCGCGTGAACGCGGTCTGCCCCGGCCTTGTGGAAACCGGCATGACCAAGCCGGTCTTTGACTACGCGCGCGGCGCGGGAAAAGAGGACAAGCTGGGCAAACGGGCCGAGCTGCGCCGCTTTGGCAAGCCTTGGGAAATCGCTGCGGCCATCGCCTTTCTTGCCTCGGACGATGCCAGCTTCGTCACCGGGCAGGCTTTGCCCGTCGATGGCGGCAACACCGCCTCGCTGAATATGCCCGGAATGAAGGTCTGACCGACAATGACATTCGACCGTCACATGGGCGTCTGGCCCGCCAATGTTTCCAAGGAACTGGACGTGCCCGCGCAATCTGTCTGGCAGAACCTTGCGGACAGCGTTGCGCGCTACCCCGAACGCCCCGCGCTGATCTATCACGGGCGCACGATCACCTATGCCGAACTGGGCGATATGGTCGACAAGCTGGCCGGATGGCTGCAAGCGCAAGGCGTAGCCAAGGGCGACCGCGTGCTGCTGTATATGCAAAACGCGCCGCAATTCGTGGTCGGCTATTACGCCATTCTGCGATCAGATGCGGTGGTGATCCCCGTGAACCCCATGTCCCGCCACGCCGAACTGGAACACTACGTGGCCGACACAGGCGCGAATGTGGTGCTGGCAGGGCAAGACCTGCTGCCCTCCCTAATCCCACTGATCGAAGAGGGTGCGCTGAAATCCGTTCTGGCGGCAACCTGTGGCGATCTGGCCGACCCCGATTGCGATATTCCACTGCCAGCCCCGCTGGACCAGTTGGACCCAGCGGACGCGACCGGCCGCGGCGTCACCCGCTGGGCCGATGCAATGGCGGCGGGTTACGCCCCCACGCCGCATACGGCGGGGCCGGATGACCTGTGCGTGATCCCTTATTCGTCAGGCACGACCGGCCAGCCCAAGGGCTGTATGCATACCCATTACACAGTGCAGGTGACCAACAAGGGCGGCCTGCAATGGAACCCGATGGACGAGAACGACATTAGCCTTGCGACCCTGCCGCTGTTCCATGTGACGGGGATGCAAAACTCGATGAATGGGCCGATTGCCAGCGGCGGAACCATCGTGCTGATGTCGCGCTGGAATCGCGCAACGGCGGCGGAACTGATCAAACGGCACCGCGTGACCCGATGGCGGTCGATTACGACCATGGCGATTGATCTGGTGAATGACCCGGATGTGGACAGCTATGACCTAGGCAGCCTGAACGCCATCGGCGGTGGCGGTGCGGCCATGCCAGAGGCCATTGCGAAACGGCTGAAAGACATCACAGGTCTGGACTATATCGAAGGCTACGGCATGTCCGAAACCATTGCCGCCACCCACACCAATCCGGTGCAAGCGCCCAAGCGGCAATGCCTTGGCATCCCCATGTTCGATGTGGACAGCCGCGTGATGGATGTGGAAACCGGCGTTGAAATGGGCCCCGGCGAGGTGGGAGAGATCGTCACCCACGCGCGTCAGGTCTTCAAAGGGTATTGGAACCGCCCCGAGGAAACCGCCAAGGTGTTTTTCGAACATGACGGAAAGACATTCTTTCGCACCGGCGACCTGGGATATTACGACGCCGAGGGGTATTTCTTCATGGTCGACCGCGTGAAGCGGATGATCAACGCCAGCGGTTTCAAGGTCTGGCCCGCCGAGGTCGAGGCGCTGATGCACCACAACCCCGATATTGCCGAGGTCTGCATCATCGGGGCGCAAGACCCACGTCGGGGTGAAACGGTCAAGGCCTATGTCGTCCCCACCCCCGCCGCGAAATCCCGACTGACGGAAAATGATGTTATACAATGGTGCCGGTCCGAAATGGCCGCCTACAAATGCCCCAAATCTGTTGTCTTTACCGATGCGCTGCCGAAAAGCGGTGCGGGCAAGGTGCTTTGGCGCGAATTGACGGAACGGGATGCTGCTGCGTCCCAGAACACACAGGAGGCCGTGTGATGAAGTATCGCGACGTTGCGTCACTTGACCGCAAAGCCTTTGTTCGTTTACCAGCACGCAATTCCGCGTTCCCCAACCGACGTGAATAGAAACGGGTCAGGAAAACCGAAGTGAGAAAACGCGCATCAGATTCCGCAAGCGAGGCCGTCGAGGCCGAAGCCAACGGCGACCGTCAGTTTGTCACCGCCCTGCATCGCGGGTTGGACATCCTTCGGGCCTTCACACCGAACGACAAGGCGGGGCTAGGCAACCGCGAACTGGCCGAACGCACCGGCCTGCCCAATTCCACCGTGTCGCGCCTGACCTACACGCTGCTGAAACTGGGCTATCTGGTCTATGACGAAGGCACCGGCCGCTACCGCATGGGCATTCCGGTTCTGGGACTGGGATACGCCTGTCTTGGCGGGATGAAAGTGCGGGAAACCGCGCAGGTCTATATGCAGCAGCTGGCCGATGAATGCGGCGACGGGGTGCTAGTGGCGCTTGGCGGGCGCGATGACATGACCATGACCTATATCGCCTGCGCGCGGGCCTCCAAGGGTATGATTTCCCTGCAGCTGAACGTCGGCTCGCGCATTTCGCTGGCCCGCTCGGCCATGGGCCGCGCCTATATCGTGGGCTGCACCGAAGCTGAGCGCGAGCAGATCATGGAACGCATCCGCGAACGCTATCCTGACGATTACACCCGCCTTGAGGACGAGATCGCCGACGCCGCCGAACAGATCCGCACCAAGGGTTTCTATTCCTCGATCGGAAAATGGCAGACCGACGTGCATGCCGTATCGGTGCCCTACCGCGCGCCGCAAGGCGATGCGCCGATGCTGGCGTTCAACCTTGGCGGCCCCGCCTACATCCTGCCGCCCGAACGGCTGGAAGAAGAGCTTGGCCCTAAGTTGGTGCAACTGGTCAACATGGTCAGCCGCAACGGGTATTGATCCCGTCGCGGCCTGTTTCCTTTAGCCGGGGATCAGGGCGATCTTGCCGGTCGCGCCACGGTTCAGCACGCGGGTCAGAACATCGGCGGCGGTCGACAAGGGATAGCGCCCCTCGATCAGCGGCTTGATCTTGCCCTTTTCATACCAGCCGAAAAGCTCGCGCATGTTCTCGGCGTAGTCAGCGGGTTGAAAGCGGGTGAAATTGCCCCAGAACACACCGACCACGGCATATTCCTTGACCAATGCCAAGTTGACCGGAAATTCCGGAATCTCGCCACCTGCGAAACCGATCACCAACAGCCGACCATTGCGCGCCATGAACCGTGTGGCCGCATTGAAGGCATCGCCCCCCACCACGTCATAGACCACGTCCGCACCCTTGCCGCCGGTCAGCGCCTTGATGTCATCCTTCAGGTTGTCATAGCCGATCGCCTCGTCCGCGCCGGCATCCTTGGCCAGCTGGCGTTTCTCGTCGCTGGATGCCACGGCGATCACCCGCGCACCCATGATCTTGCCGATCTGAACCGCGGCAATGCCCGTGGCCCCCGCCGCGCCAAACACCACCAGAACCTCGCCCGGCTGCAAATTCGCGCGCTGCTTCAGCGCGTGATGCGAGGTGCCGTAGGCCACCAACAGCGCGGTCGCCTCGGCGTAATCCATGTTGTCGGGCATGGGGAACACGCGCGCCTCGTCCACGGCGACCTTTTCGGCGTATCCGCCAAGCGTGCAGATCGCGGCAACCCGGTCACCGACCTTCAGACGTTTTGCGTCCGGCCCCACGGCTTCGACCAGGCCTGCGACTTCCATACCGGGGGTAAAGGGCCGGTCGGGGCGCGACTGATACAAACCCTGCACCAAAAGCCCATCGGGGAAATTGACCCCCATCGCCTCGGACCGGATCACGACCTCGGCCCCCTTGGCGACAGGTTCGGCCACCTCGTCATAGGCCAGCCGATCCAGCGGGGCGAAATCGTTGCAAATGATGGCTTTCATGTTATGTCTCCTCCAGGTCGGCAGGGCCTGCTGTATGGCAGAACACCTTTGAAACGCAGTCTAACCAAGCCGCCAAACCATGCCAGACCGAATGCACCCTTTATTCCGTATTTCGCTGCGTTTTTCCGCAAGGCGATAGAACCCTGCGTCACAAATCCGTTTCGGCCAATAAATCGCCTTTTGAAAATCCGCTGAACAGACTAGCTTTTCCCACGACCACATTGTCTACGGGAGGAAACCATGCAAGGCATGATGATGCAGCGCTCGCTGCAGATTTCTGACATTCTTGATTACGCCGCCGAGGCATTCCCCACGGCCGAGATCGTCTCGGCCCGGACAGAGGGGGATATCCATCGCCAAACCTATGGCGAGACCCGCAAGCGGGTGGCGCAACTGGCCCACGGGCTGCAACGCCACGGCGTGAAACTGGGCGACCGGATCGCCACGCTGGCTTGGAACGGCTACCGCCATTTCGAGCTGTATTACGCGATTTCCGGCATCGGCGCCGTGTGCCACACGATCAACCCGCGCCTGTCGGCGGAACAGATGATCTATATCGTCAACCACGCCAAGGACCGGATGATTTTCGTGGACACGACATTCGTGCCGATCCTTGAGGCGCTGAAAGATCATTTCCCCGAGGACATGATTTACGTGGTCATGACCGACCGCGCGCATATGCCCGACACCTCGCTGCCCGGCGCGCTATGCTACGAGGAACTGCTACACGGCGAGCCCGAGGAAATCACCTGGTCCGAGTTCGACGAGAACACCGCGGCGGGGCTTTGCTATACCTCCGGCACGACGGGCAACCCCAAGGGGGCGCTCTATTCGCACCGCTCCAACGTACTGCACGCGATGATGATCGCCGTGTCGCTGGCGGGCACCTTCAAGGAAGGCAACAAGGTGCTGCCCGTGGTCCCGCTGTTCCACGTCAACGCATGGGGCCTGCCCTATGCCGGCCCGCTGGCGGGCCTTACGCTGGTGATGCCCGGCCCAGCCATGGACGGCCCCTCGCTGTTCAAACTGATGGATCAGGAGGGCGTCTATTCCGCATGGGGCGTGCCGACCATCTGGATGGGCCTGCTGGCCGAAATCAGCGCCCAGGGCCGCAAGCCGAACGGTTTCGAGGATGTCGTGATCGGCGGATCGGCCGCACCCCGCTCGATGATCGAAAAGTTCGAAAAGATGGATGTCAGCGTTGGCCACGCATGGGGCATGACGGAAATGAGCCCCGTCGGCACCCATGGCATGCTGCCCGCCCATATGGACGATTGGGACATGGAAACCCGCATCGACTACAAATCCAAGCAAGGCCGCCGCGTCTTTGGCGTGGATCTTAAAATCGTGGACGAGGACGGCAACCGCATGCCCCATGACGGCAAGGCCGTGGGCGAGCTGTTCGTACGCGGCAACACCGTGGTCTCCGGCTACTTCGAAAACGAGGAAGCAACGGCCAAGGCACTGGACGCTGAAGGCTGGTTCGGCACCGGTGACGTCGCCTCGATCGATAAAAACGGGTTCCTGACCATTCAGGACCGGGCGAAAGACCTGATCAAATCGGGCGGCGAGTGGATTTCGTCCATCGACCTGGAAAACGCCGCCATGGCTCACCCGGCCATCGCCAACTGCGCCGCCATTGGGGTGCCGCACCCCAGATGGGACGAGCGCCCAATCCTCGTGGCCGTGCTGGCGCCGGGGGCAGAGAAACCCTCGATCGCCGAAATCCGCGAACATCTGACCGAGCATTTCGCCAAATGGCAGTTGCCCGATGACGTGGTCTGGCTGGATGTGCTACCCATGACGGCAACAGGCAAGGTTTCGAAACTGAACCTGCGCAAGGAACTGGGCGACTACGTCCACCCGGAACTGCGCGAAACCGCCTGATCGCACCCCTGAACCAACCAAAGCCCCCGCCATATCGCGGGGGCTTCTTCATATCAGGCGGCAGCGCTCCCGCGCACTCACCGCTTTTCTGCGAAAAGCATTCGCGCTTTGGGCATGGCCCTCGGCTATGCCTTCGGGCAGGCGGGCCATCCACACCGTACCCGAGCAAGCCGCGATCCCGCCGGCAACGGCAGGCACAAACGGCACCGCTTTCATTTTGCCCCAAATACTTCCGCCCGAGGCTCCCAGCCTGACAAAACAGAAAACCGGCCCACGCTTGCACGGGGCCGGTTTCCTCACATCCCGGGGCGCAAGCCCCTGATTTTCGGACCCGCCCCCTTTCAAGGGGGCAAGGGATGGAAATCACACTTCCAGCCACTCCGCCCGCACGTCGTCGCGGGTCTTGAACTCCTCGGGCGTACCTTCATACACGATCTCGCCATGGCCCATAACGTAAACGCGGTCGGCGATGCGCAGGGCAATGGACAGTTTCTGTTCGACCAACAGGATGGCCACGCCCGTCTTGGCGATCTCGGCGATCATGTCGCCGATCTGTTGCACGATCTTGGGGGCCAGCCCCTCGGTCGGCTCGTCGATGATGATCAGTTCAGGATCGCCCATCAGGGTCCGGCACATGGTCAGCATCTGCTTTTCACCGCCCGACAGAACACCGGCAAGGTTGTCCGCCCGCGCGCGCAGGTTGGGGAACATGTCGAGCATCTGATCGACCGAGTATTTGCCTGGGTTCTTCATGTCCTTGATGCCAAGGATCAGGTTCTGGCGCACCGTCATGCCGGGAAAGATATCCCGGCTTTCCGGCACATAGCCCAGCCCCATCCGCGCGATCTGGTGGCTCTCCAACCCCGAAATCGCCTCCCCCTTGAAGGTGATCTCGCCGCGCGGCGCGACCTCGCCCATAATGGCCTTGGCGGCGGTGGAACGGCCCACCCCGTTGCGGCCCAAAAGCGCAATCACCTCGCCCGGCATAATCTCCATATTCACGCCGCGCAGGACGTGGGACTTGCCGTAAAAGGCGTTCAGGTCCTTGACCGACAGCATCGGCTGTGTTGCTGCATTGCTCATGCTGCACCTCCTTCGGCATGCTCGTCGGCCTCGTCGCCCAGATAGGCTTCGCGAACACGGGGGTCGCCCCTGATCTCCTCCGGTTTACCGGTGGCGATGATCTCGCCGTAAACCAGCACCGATATCCGGTCGGCCATGCCGAACACCACACCCATATCATGTTCGACGATGATCAGAGTCTTGCCCTCTGTCGCCCTCTTGATCAGGGCCACGGCGCGTTCGGTTTCAGAATGCGACATGCCTGCGGTCGGCTCGTCCAGCAAGATCACATCCGCCCCGCCCGCGATGGTGATCGCGATTTCCAGCGTACGCTGGTCGGCATAGGGCAACAGCGCCGCTGGCAGGCTTGCCTTGTCCAGAAGGCCGACACTGTTCAAGATTTCGGCCGTCTTTTCCTGAACTTCCTTCAGGTTCCCGACGTTGCGCCAGAAACTGTAGCCATAGCCCATGGAATATAGCACGCCGCAGCGCACGTTTTCGCGCACGGTCATGTTGGAAAAGATATTGGACACCTGAAACGAACGCGACAGGCCCATGCGGTTGATCGCATAGGGTTTCACACCGCCGATCTCTTGCCCGTTCAGCTTTACGCTGCCGGACGTAGGGTGATACCCGCCCGAGATCAGGTTGAACAGCGTGGACTTGCCCGCGCCGTTGGGGCCGATGATCGCGTGGCGTTCACCTGGCGCAATGTCCAGGTCCACGCCGCGGATGATCTCGGCCGGGCCGAAGTTCTTCTTCAGCCCATGGATGGAAAGTGCTGGCGTGGTCATGCGAGGACCTCCTCGGTTTCACGATTGGCACGACGCAGGATTAAGATGCCCAGTGCCAGTGGCACCACGATCAACACCCATGTCAGCGGATTGGCAAAGGTCAGGTGCAGGCCGAAAGGTTCGAACACCTCGCCGAAACCATTGGACCAGTTGACCGACACCTCAATCAGAACGATCAGCCCAAGGAAGGCCAGAAACGCACCCGCCAATTGTTGCAGCCACTTGCCGATCATTTCGCTGAACGTGCCGTTCGAGAAGCTGCCCGTCACACCGAAGATGATCCCGGCAAGGCCACGCGGCGCGTACATCACGATCAGCATGAACAGCAGGCCCAGGTACAGCAGCCACGCTTCGGTGAAGTCCGACAGCATCGACTGCATATAGGTCAGCACGATCGCCCCGATTACCGGACCGGCGAAATAGGCGATCCCGCCGATATAAGCCATCAACAACACGAAACCCGACGGCAGAAGCGAGACGGCTTCGGGCGTGAAGATTTCGAAATAGACCGCGGCCATGCCGCCCGCCATGCCTGCAAAGGCACCGGCGAAGATGAACACCAGGTAGCGCACGCGCTGCGGGTCATAGCCCACGAATTCCACCCGTTCGGGGTTATCGCGGGTCGCTTCGGACATCTTGCCAAGCGGGGTGCGGGTAAAGGCGTACATGCCCCCGACACCGACCACCAGCCAGAAGGCTATGAACCAATAGACATCACTGACCGGCCCCATGGACAGGCCGAACAGTTCCGGCCCGTTCATGCGGTCGCCGGAAATGCCTTCCTCGCCGCCGAAGATCGAGTTGAACATGAAGCCCGCGGCCGCGATCAGTTCGGCCACGCCAAGCGAGATCATGGCAAAGGGTGTGCCGGCACGGCGGCAGGACGGCCAGCCGATAATGGCCCCGGCCAATGCGCCCCCGGCAAAGCCGATGATCGGCAGGCCGAAGACGGGAAAGCCCGCCCAGAACCCGCCATCGGCATATTCGATGGCGCGCATTGCGTGCATGGCGGCATAGCCGCCAAGCCCGAAATACACCGCATGACCAAAGGACAGAAGCCCGCCCCGCCCAAGCAGCATGTTATAGCTGAGGGCGAAGACGATATTGATCCCCATCACGCTGAGCAGCGCATAGACGGTTCGCGACGGGCCAAAGAAGGGGATAGCCACCACGATGATGGCCAGGATGATAAGAGGAAGCACACGCTGGCGGAACTTCTGGCCGCCGGTGGGTGCAAGGTTCGCGACGGATTGAGCGATAGGATTATTCACAGCTCACGGTCTCCCAGAAGGCCACGAGGGCGGATCATCAGGACAATTACCAGCATCAGGAACGGAAGCATCGGCGCCAGCGAGGCAATAGTGATGCTGCCCACCTCCGAGGTCTGCGACAGACCAAGGAACCCGAAGATGTCGGCGAATGTGGCGTCGATGGCGACGGCAAAGGTTTGCAGAAGGCCAAGGATCATGGCGGCAAGGAATGCCCCCGCCAGCGATCCAAGCCCGCCGACGACCACGACCACGAAAACGATCGGCCCCATTTGCACGGCCATTGCCGGATCGGTCACAAGGTAGTTGCCGCCAATCACACCGGCCAGACCAGCCAGCGCACAGCCCGCGCCAAACACGGTCATGAAGATGCGCGGCACGTTGTGGCCCAGACTGCCCACCATATGCGGATGGGTCAGCGCCGCCTGAATGATCAGGCCCGCGCGGGTACGGTTCAGGATGAACCACAGCGCGATCAGCATGCCGACGGAAATGAACAGGATGAAGATCCGGTAGGCCGGATATTGCGCGCCGAACAGCTCGAACAGCGGGAAATCCAGCAATTCGGGCACACGGTAGTCAACGGCATTGCGCCCGTAGACGATTTTCACGATTTCATCGATGATATAAGCCAGCCCGAAGGTGAACAGCAATTCGGCAACGTGGCCGTTCGCATGCACCGTTCTAAGCCCCCATTTCTCGACCGCGGCCCCGATAAGGCCGACAAGGATGGGTGCGAAAATCAGCGCCAGCCAAAACGAACTGACCCCGCTGATCGTATAGGCGAAATACGCGCCCAACATATAAAAACTGGCGTGGGCGAAGTTCAGCACGCCCATCATGCTGAAAATCAGCGTCAAACCGCTGGACAGCATGAACAGTAACAAGCCGTAAATCACCCCGTTCAGGAGCGAAAATATAATCGTTTCCATGGGACCCTCTTGCAAAAGGGGCGCCGCGCGCGATCGACGCACGGCGCCCTTCTGATCTACTATTTCAGATGGTTGCGCTTACTCGGGGCGTTCCATCTTGCAGCTGGTGGGCATCGCTGTCGCGTCTGCCTCGATCCGGTCTGCATCGCCAGAGGTCCAGCCAAGTGGCAGGCCTTCGACACCGCGCGTCACGTTGTCAGAGAAGACGGACATGAACAGCGGCTGGAGGATCTGGTGATCTTCGGCACGCATGGTGATGGTGCCATAGCCCGTGTCCAGCGTTGCGCCTTCCAACTGCTTGGCGATTTCCACAACGTTGTTCGTACCGGCCTTCTCGGCGGCCTCGTCCAGCATGGTCATCGCGTTGAAGACACGGTGATAGTAATAGCTGTCGTGATAGGCAGCCTCGTAACCGTCGATCAACGCGTTCTGTTCAGGCGTGGTTTCCAGGTTCGTGTTCACCTCGGAAATCTGGTACAGTTGCCCGACACCATCCTTGCCGATCGCCGTGGCCGCGCCAAGCGAGCCGCCGTAGAAGGTCAGGTAGGGCACTTCGTGGCCCGACGCGATGGCTGCCTTGATCAGCAGAACCATGTCGGCACCCCAGTTGCCGGTGATGACGGCATCGGCTTCGGCCTGCATGATTTTCTGGATGTAGGGGGTGAAGTCCTTGACCTTGCCCATCGGGTGCAGCTCGTTGCCGACGATTTCAATGTCGGGGCGCTTGGCCTTGATCATCGCATCAGCCGCTTTCGCGTTCGCCTGACCGAAGGAATAGTCCTGGCCGATCACGTAAACCTTCTTGATCTCGGGGCGGGCTGCGATCCAGTCGGTAACGGCGTTCATCTTCATTTCGGCATGGCTGTCGAAGCGGAAGTGATAGAACGAACAACGGTCGTTGGTGAAGGACGGGTCAACCGCGGCGAAGTTCAGGTAGATAACCTCGTCGCCCGGGTTACGTTTGTTGTGCTTGTCGACGGCGTCGATCAGCGCGGACGCAACCGAAGAGCCGTTGCCCTGCGCGATGATACGAACGCCTCTGTCGATGGCCTTTTGGAACTGAATCAGCGATTCCTTGGGGTTGACCTTGTTGTCATAGGCAATGATCTCAACCTCGGCGCCGTTGATGCCGCCAGCCTTGTTCACTTGCTCTGCGGCGTACATCCAGTGCTTCATCGCTGCGTCGCCCGACGGACCGAACGGCCCAGAGAGCGGATCAATGAAGCCGATCTTCAACGTTTCGGCCGATGCGCCCATAGCGACAAAACCAAAGGCTGCCGCAAGCGCGGCGGATTTCATAAGTTTCATATTTTCCTCCCGTTACGAAAAGCTGCCAGCGTGACAGGCTCTCCTTGACGCCATTGAAAGATTGATATTGCTTCCTTGTCAAGAATTCCGTGAAATTCTATTCTGCAGTGCAAAACAAACATCAGAGGGAGGGATGTCATGCTGGAACTGTCGCGCGATCCCGCGCAATTCCGCAAGGATATTCGCGCTTGGCTAGCAAGCGCTTGCCCAGCAGAGATGAAGGGCCGCGAAAGCCACGACGGATTCGCCGAATCCGACATCTGCTGGGGCGGAAAGCGGTTCGAATTCTCGTCCCCCGCGCAAAAAGAGTGGATGCAGAACGCAGCGTCACAGGGCATGACCGTCCCGACCTGGCCGGTCGAATATGGCGGTGCGGGCCTAAGCCGCGATTTGCAGAAAATCTGGCTGGAGGAGTTGGCGGCGGTCGGTGCCAAGCTGCCGCTGCAATCCTTCGGCATCTGGATGCTGGGTCCGGCGCTGCTGGCATTCGGCACCGAAGAACAGAAAAAACGCTTCCTCCCTGAGATCGCGCGTGGCGAAATCCGCTGGTGCCAAGGCTATTCCGAACCCGGCGCGGGGTCCGATCTGGCCAATGTGCAGACCCGGGCCGAGGACATGGGCGATCACTGGCTTATCAATGGTCAGAAAATCTGGACCTCCTACGCCGATCAGGCCGACTGGATCTTTGCGCTGGTCCGCACCGACCGCGACGCGCCCAAGCACAAGGGCATTTCGTTTATGCTGATCGACATGACCAGCGCGGGCGTGACGACCAAGCCGATTCGCCTGATTTCCGGCAAATCCCCGTTCTGCGAGACGTTCTTTGACAACGTCAAAGTGCCTAAGGAACATGGCCCCGGCATTAATGCCGTCGTGGGCGAACAGAACCGCGGATGGGACGTAGCCAAGCACTTGCTGACACACGAGCGCGAGATGATCGGATCGGGATCGCGCGGGCCTTTGGGTGGCCGTTCGGTGGGGCAGATCATCTCGTCTGATTCTGACCTCAATGGAAATCCCGTCCTGCGGGCCGAGGCGATGAAATATGAAATCGATTCCATGGCCGTGGACCTGACCCTTGATCGCTACAAGGACATGGCGGGCGTGGGTGTGCCGATCGGCAACGCCTCGTCGATGCTGAAATATCAAGGGACCGAGCTGAACAAGCGCGGGTATGAACTGCTGATGTCGCTCACCGGCATGGACGCCGCCGAATGGGACAGCACGCATGGGGAACTGGCCAGCGAATGGCTGCGTACCAAGGCCAACTCGATCGAGGGCGGCACATCCGAGGTGATGCTGGACATCATCGCCAAGCGTGTTCTCGAACTGCCCTACAAGTAAGACATAAGGAAATCATAGCATGGAAAGCCTTCTTCTGAACGAAGACGAAACGATGCTGCGCGACGCTGCGCGCGGTTTCCTCGATGCCTCTGCCCCTGTCACCGCCTTCCGAAAGGTGCGCGACGAAGGCACCGGTTTCGACCGTGGCCTTTGGGCCGAGATGGCACAGATGGGATGGGCCGGTGTGCTGGTCCCCGAGAATCAGGGCGGGGCCGACATGGGCCACCGCGCGGCGGGCATCCTGGCCGAGGAGATGGGCAAGACGCTGGTCGCCTCGCCTTTCATCTCGTCCGCGGTGATCGCTGCCACCACCCTGCGCGCCGCCGCGTCGGACCGACTGTCCGGCATTGCCGACGGGTCCACCATCTATGCGCTGGCAATTGACGAGGGGGCGAAATTCAACCCCGCGGGCGTGGCGATGGAAGCGATCCAATCGGGCAACGCCTTTAAACTGTCGGGCAAAAAGGCATTCGTCGCCGAAGGGCGCAATGCCAACCGTGTACTGGTTCTGGCCCGCACCGCTGGCGCGGCGGGCGAGGCAGAGGGCCTGACCCTGTTCGATCTGGATGCAGACCGCGCGGGCCTGACCCGCGACGCCATCGCCGCCATCGACGGGCGCGACTATGCCCGCATGAATTTCGACAATGTCGACGCCACGGGTGACGACGTGGTGGGCGAAGTGGGCGGCGGGCTGGCTGCGCTGCAACAAGGCCTGAACGCCGGGCAAGCCGCCGTTGCCGCCGAACTGGGCGGCGTGTCGGCGGGGGCCTTTGGCATGACCGCGCAATACCTGAAAGACCGCAAGCAATTCGGCGTGCTGATCGGCACATTCCAGGCGCTGCAACACCGCGCTGCGCATCTGTGGGCGGAAATCGAGGTGACGGCCTCCGCCATCGCCAATGCGGGCCGGATGCTGGACACCCACCCCAACGACGCCGCCGTTGCCGTCAGCCTTGCCAAGGCCCGCGCCACCAAGACCGCCAAACTGGCCGTGTCCGAGGGCGTGCAGATGCATGGCGGGATCGGCATGACCGACGAATTCGACATGGGATTCTTTATGAAACGCGCCCGCGTGGGTGCCGAATGGTTTGGGGATTACGGCTATCACGCCGCCATCGTCGCTGCCGCGCGCGGATTTTGACGCGCCATAATACAAAATCGCGCGTGGGGGCGCATGCCCCCACGCTGCATGACACTTATGGGAGGAATTTAAATGGGTATGACCCCGAATGAACTGTTTGACCTGACGGGCAAGGTGGCGTTGGTCACTGGCGGTTCCAGCGGCATTGGCCGCATGGCCACCGAAGGACTTGTCGCCGCAGGTGCGCGGGTTATGATCGCCAGCCGCAAGGCCGACGCCTGCGAGGCTGTCGCCAGGGAAATCAACGCGATGGGCCTGCCCGGAAGCGTTGAAGGCTTCGGCGGCGACGTGTCCACCGAAGAGGGCATCGACGCCCTTGTCGCCGAGGTTAACAAGCGCACTGGTACGCTGCACATCTTGTTCAACAACGCCGGACGCACATGGGGCGCCGCCTTGGGCGAACATCCCTACACCGCGTGGGACAAGCTGTTCAGCCTGAACGTGCAGGGCATGTTCCACCTGACGCAAGCGCTGCTGCCACTGCTGCGCAATGCGGCCACCCTCGATGACCCCGCCCGCGTCGTCAACACCGGTTCGGTCATGGGCGAGATCCCGAAGGGAACGATGACCTATTCCTATGCCGTGTCCAAAGGCGCGGTGCATCACATGACCCGCGTTCTGTCCAACGACCTTGCGCCGGAACATATCACCGTCAATGCCATCGCGCCCGGGCCGTTCGTGTCCAAGATGACCGCTTTTGCTATCGGCACCGAGGAAGGTCAGGCGAAATCTGCCGAAGGCGTGCCACTTGGCCGTGTTGGCCGCCCCGAAGACATCGCAGGCACGCTGCAATTCCTTTGCGGCAAGGGCGGCGCTTATATCTCGGGTGCGGTGATCCCGCTGTCGGGTGGGATGCAGTCGCAGGCGTCCGGCTCTCTCTTCAACGAGGAACTGTAAGATGTCGCTACCCGCAACCAAGACCCTGCCCCTGGCCGAATTCAAGGCGCTGCAAGGCAAGGAAATGGGCGTGTCGGACTGGTTCACCATCACGCAGGACCAGATCGACAAGTTCGCCGATTGCACCCATGACCACCAGTTCATCCATGTGGACCCGGAAAAGGCCGCGCAAACGCCGTTCGGCAGCACCATCGCGCACGGGTTCCTGACCCTCTCGCTGCTGTCGGCCATGGTCTACCAGATGCCGTCGATCGAAGGCGTCGCGATGGGCGTGAACTACGGCATGAACAAGATGCGCTTCATCTCGCCGGTGAAGGTCGGCGCGCGTATCCGCGGCCGCTTTGTCCTCGACAAGATCGAGGAAATCCGGCCCGGCGAGTTCCAAACCACCACCACCGTCACGGTCGAGATCGAGGGCCAGGAGAGACCCGCCCTCGTCGCCGAATGGATCGGCCGCCGCTACCTGGGAGAAACCGCATGAGCAAAGTTGATTTCACCGGTCGCGTCGCCATCGTCACCGGCGCGGGTGTCGGTCTGGGGCGGTCGCACGCCCTTGGGCTGGCCGCACGCGGGGCCAAGGTTGTCGTCAACGATCTGGGCGCATCACGCGACGGATCGGGCGGATCGTCCAACGCGGCGCAATCCGTCGTGGATGAAATACGCGCGAACGGCGGCCATGCCATCGCCAATGGCGCCAACGTGGCAGACGCCGCGCAGGTGCAGGCCATGGCCGACGAAGCCATCGCCGAATTCGGCCAAGTGGACATTCTGGTCAACAACGCGGGCATCCTGCGCGACAAGACCTTCGCCAAGATGACGCTGGAAGATTTCCAGCTGGTGATGGATGTTCACCTGATGGGCAGCGTCAACTGCACCCACGCCCTGTGGCGGCACATGGTCGAGCGGGAATACGGCCGCATCGTCTTCACCACCTCGGCGTCGGGCATGTATGGCAACTTCGGCCAGTCCAATTACGGCGCGGCGAAATCCGCCATGCTGGGGCTGATGAACGTGCTGCACCAGGAAGGCAACCGCAAGGGCATCCGTGTCAACATGCTGGCCCCCACCGCCGCCACCCGCATGACCGAAGAATTGCTGCCCCCCGCCGTGCTGCCGTTGCTGAAGCCGGAAACCATCACCCCCGGCCTGCTGTGCCTTGTGGCCGAGGACGCGCCCGCCAAAATGATCCTTGGCGCAGGCGGCGGCTGTTTCGCGGAAACCAAGATTTATGAAACCCGCGGCGTGGCCTTTGGCGATGACGAGCTGGACGCCGACAGCGTCATGGCCCGCATGGCCGAAATTCGCGACCCCGAAGGCCAGACAGAAATGCCCGGCGCGTTCGACCAGACCAACAAATACATCCAGATGGCCGCAAAGCTGCGCGGCATCTCTCTTGACCAGAAGGACCAATAATCATGCGTGACGCAGTAATCGTTTCCACCGCCCGGACGCCCATCGGCAAGGCCTATCGCGGCGCTTTCAACAACACCCAAGCGCAGGAACTGATCGGCCATGCCGTCAGCCATGCCGTGAAACGCGCGGGCCTTGACGGGTCCGAGATTTCCGATTGCCTTGTCGGCACCGCGATCCAGCAGGGTTCGACCGGCGGCAATATCGCCCGTCAGGCCGTGATCCGCGCGGGCCTGCCCGTGACCATCGCGGGCATGTCGATGGACCGCCAATGCGCATCCGGCCTGATGGCGATTGCAACCGCGGCCAAGCAGGTTGTCCATGACGGCATGGACATCTGCATCGGCGGCGGCGTGGAAGCCATCAGCCTTGTGCAGAACCAGAACATGCGCATGGATCGGGCCGCTGACGCATGGATCAAGGAACACAAGCCCGCGCTGTATATGTCCATGCTGGAAACGGCCGAGATCGTGGCAGAGCGTTACGGCGTTTCCCGCGAGGATCAGGACGCATATGCCCTGCGGTCGCAGCAGCGCACCGCCGCCGCGCAAGAGGCAGGCAAGTTCGACGATGAAATCGTCCCGCTGACCTCGACCATGGGGATCATGGACAAGGAAACCAAAGAGATTTCCTTTAAAGAAGTTACCCTTGAAAAAGACGAGGGCAACCGCCCCTCGACCACGCTGGAAAACCTGCAATCGCTGTACCCGGTGTTCAAGGATGGCCAGACCATCGCCGAGGGCAAGTTCATCACCGCGGGCAATGCTTCGCAGCTGTCCGACGGTGCCTCCGCATCCGTTGTGATGGAGGCGAAAGAAGCCGAAAAACGCGGGCTGCAACCGCTGGGCCGCTATGTCGGCGTGATGGCCGCAGGCTGCGAGCCGGATGAAATGGGCATCGGCCCGATCTACGCCGTGCCGAAACTGCTGGAGGCCCACGGGCTGAAAGTGGACGACATCGGCCTGTGGGAGCTGAACGAGGCATTCGCATCCCAAGTCCTGCAATCGCAGCGCGTTCTGGGCATCCCCGACGAGTTGCTGAACGTCAACGGCGGCGCGATTTCCATTGGCCACCCCTATGGCATGTCCGGTGCCCGCATGGTCGGTCACGCCCTGATCGAGGGCAAGCGCCGCGGCGCGAAATACGTGGTTGTCACCATGTGCGTCGGCGGCGGCATGGGTGCCGCTGGCCTGTTCGAAGTGCTGTAAGCCTTATCCACAAAATCAAAGGGGCGCGGTACGTTTCGCGCCCCACCCTCAACAGGAGTATATTCATGTCCGAGCTTTACGTCGTCCGCCACGCGCAGGCCTCTTTCGGGGCGGCCAATTACGACGTTTTGTCAGAGCTGGGCCACGAGCAGTCTTTCGAACTGGGCCGCGCGCTGGCCGCGCAGGGCGTGCGCCCCGACCGTTTCTATATCGGACAACAACGCCGCCACCGCGAAACCTATGAAGGCATCGCAAAGGGCATGGGGCTGGACGCCGCCCCGGCAACCATCCATCCCGGCCTGAACGAGTTTGATTTCAAGGCGCTGCTGGACGCGCATTACCGCCACACCCCCGCGCCCGAACACATGCACACCGAACGCAAAAGCCATTTCCGCACCCTGCGCGACACCGTCCTGGCATGGCAGCGCGGCGATGTGATTGACCCGCCCGAAACATGGGATGCATTCACCGCCCGCGTCGACGATGCACGGCAAACCCTTATCGGATCGGGCGGCGAATCCGTCTTGGCCGTGTCATCCGGCGGGGCCATCGGGCAAATGCTGGCATGGACGGTGGAATCGCCGTCCTCGCAGCAGATCAAGTTTCAGCTTCAGATGAAGAATTGCGCGGTGAACCGCTTTGTCTTCTCACCGCGCAGTTTCTACCTGCACGGGTTCAACGAGACCCCGCATATCAACGCCGCCAACGCGGATAAACTGCTGACCTATAGCTAAGAAAGAGGGCCGAACATGACGAAAACCGACCCCACCAAACTGGACACTGTCGCCGTTGCCAAATGGCTTGAGGCGAATATGAAAGGTTTCGAAGGCCCGATCGAGGCCGAGAAATTCGAAGTTGGCCAATCCAACCCGACCTTCAAGCTGAAGACGCCGAAAAAGACCTATGTGCTGCGCCGCAAACCGCCCGGCGTGCTTTTGAAATCGGCCCATGCGGTGGACCGCGAATTCCGCGTGCAAAAGGCGCTGTATGGCACCGATGTTCCAGTGGCGAAGGTCCATGTGCTGTGCGAGGATGACAGCGTGATCGGGTCCGCCTTTTATGTGATGGACATGGTCGATGGGCGGCATTTCAACCTGCCGGACCTGCCCGAACTGCCCCGCGAGGAACGCAAACCAATACAGGTCGAAATGGCCCGCGTTCTGGCCGCCATCCACAATGTCGACCTAGAGGCCACGGGCCTGTCCGACTATGGCCCCGAGGGCAATTATTATCGCCGCCAGATCGACCGATGGAGCAAGCAATACCGCGCATCGGAAACCGATCATATCCCCGCGATGGAGGATCTGATCGACTGGCTGGACAAGAACATCCCCGAGGATGACGGCCAGCGCACGCTGGCGCATGGCGATTACCGCATCGACAACATGCTGTTCGAAAAGGACAGCCCGCGCTGCGCCGCCGTGCTGGATTGGGAACTGTCGACCACAGGCCACCCCTATGCCGATGTCGCCGCCGTCATCATGCAATGGGCCATGCCGCCGGGCCGCGACAGCCGCGGGCTGGCCGGGGTGGACCGCGAGGCCGAGGGCCTGATGAGCGACGACGAATTCCTGGCCGAATACTGCCGGTTGCGCGGCATGGACGGGATCGACAGGTTCGGCTTCTACCTGGCCTTCACCTTCTTCCGCATGGCGGGCATCATTCAGGGCGTCTACAAACGCGCGCTGGATGGCAACGCCTCGAACCCTGAACGGGCAAAACAGATGGGTGCCGCCGTGCCCCGCTTTGCCGAGGCTGGCGTGCAAGCCGCCCGAAGCGTTTGAACAAAGGGAATAACGTGAGCCAAGAGCTAGACCCCGCGCTGGTGGAAGATCCTTACCCGCTGCAATCTCACATCGGTTTCAAGATCACGGCATGGCAGCCCGATTACGCCAGGCTCGAACTGCCGCTGGAACCATTCCTGATGAACCGCTACGGCATCCCCCATGGCGGCGTCCATGCGATGATGCTGGACACGGCGATGGGCTTTGCAGGCTGCTACACCGGCGACAGGGAAAACCCCAAACTGGGTATGACCCTGAACCTGAACGTCAATTTCCTTGGACAGGCCAAGGGCAAGCTGCTGATCGCCGAAGGCTGGCGCACCGGCGGCGGACGCAAGACATTTTTCGCCGAGGCGAAAGTGACCGACGATCTGGGCAACACGATCGCAACCGGCACCGGCGTATTCCGCTACCGCGCATAGCGTGCCGCCGCACCGAATTTTCATGAAACGCCGCTGCGTCCTGATGGCGCCGCGGTGTGGACGGCCTAGATTTACAATAGAAAACAGGAAGGAAACGATATGACCGAGATGATGCACCGCGTGGCCCTTGCCCGCCGCCCCAACGGCGACCCCGCCCCCGAGGATTTCAGCTACGAGAAACAGCCCATGCCGCCCCCCGGCGACGGCGAAGTCCTTGTGCGTGTGACCCATATGTCGCTGGACCCCTACATGCGGGGCCGCATGGACGATGTGAAATCCTATGCCGATCCCGTGCCCCTTGGCGGCACCATGGAAGCGGGTGCCGTGGGCGTCGTGTTGAAATCCAACCACGAAAAGTTCAAAGAAGGCGACCTGGCATTCGGCATGTTCGGTTGGGCCGATCATGGCTGCCTGCCCGGCAACCAGCTGCGCAAACTGGACCCGTCCATGGCCACCCCGGAAACCGCGCTTGGCGTGCTGGGCATGCCCGGCTTCACCGCTTGGGCTGGCGTCACAGCCTATGGCAAGATGAAAGCCGGCGAAGCGCTGGTCGTCGGCGCGGCCACCGGCCCTGTGGGGTCCATGGTGGGGCAGCTGGCGAAACAGGCCGGTCTGCGTGTCATCGGCATCGCGGGCGGGGCCGAGAAGTGCAAGACCGCTGTCGAAACCTTTGGCTTTGATGCCTGTATCGACCACCGCGAACATGCCACCGCCAAGGACATGGCAAAGGCGCTAAGCGCCGAATGCCCCGATGGCATCGATATCTATTTCGAAAACGTCGGTGGCCCGTCGCTGGGCGGCGTGCTGCCCCTGATGAACCTGCATGGCCGTATCATCGTCTGCGGCATGATCGCATGGTATAGCGGCGCAACGGACGAAACCGGCTTGATGCCGCTGCAAAAACTGTGGCGCATGACGCTTGTCAAACGCCTGACCATCCAGGGCCTGCTGCAAACCGACCATGTCAGCCGATTCGGCGAGTTCCTGAAAGAGGTCGGACCCAAGGTCGCCTCGGGCGAGATCGCCTATATCCAGGACGTGGCCGAGGGGCTGGAAAACGCCCCATCCGCCTTCATGGGTTTGCTGAAAGGAAAGAACAAGGGCAAGCAGATCGTCAAGGTCTCCTGATCCTGTTGCAATTGAAGCATGAAACGGCGCGGGGGTTCCTCGCGCCGTTTTTCATTGCGGCAGGGACCGCGACGCCGCCAATAAGGTTTGCGTTTTTTTCAAGTCTGCATTATTCGGGCCGTGCTTTGGTCCGGGTGTTCACGCGCCCGGTGAAAAGGGAATTCGGTGCAGCCCTCGGGCCCAATCCGGAACTGCCCCCGCAACTGTAGGCGGAGAGCGATGTCGGCAAACGCCACTGTGACGCAAGTTATGGGAAGGCCCGGCAAAGCATCGACCCGCAAGTCAGGAGACCTGCCAGAGTGATCACCTTGTTCGTACGCGGGGCGCGTATCGGGCTGCGGGCCTAACCGTAGTGGTGACGAAACTCACCGTCTGCGGAACGCCTGAATTGCTTTCCAATGACCAAACAAAACGACAGCGGCCCGGCACGATTTCGGGCCTGACAGGACATTGAGAAGATGAACAAAACCAGCCTTGCCACCGGTCTTAGCCTGACCCTTGCAGCCACCGGTCTGACCGCGCAGCAGGTCTATGACCTGCCCGAGATCGTGGTGACCGCCAACCAGACCGAAACCACCGCCGAACGCACCGGCACCACGGTCGAGATCGTGACCGCCGAAGACCTGCAAGACGCCCCGCAAACGCGCCTTGCCGAAACCCTGACCGCCCTGCCCGGCATCAGCCAGTCGTCGAATGGCGGCCTTGGCACCAGCACCAACATCCGCATTCGCGGCCTTGGCGGCGCTTACGTGCCGGTGCTGATCGACGGGATCGACGTGACCGACCCGGCATCGTCCGGCAACGGGTTCGGCTGGGGCGGCGTTACCGCGCTTGGCTTTGGCCGGGTCGAGGTTCTGAAAGGTTCGCAATCGGCGCGCTTCGGCATGGGCGCGGTCGGCGGCGTGGTCAACCTGACGACAACCCGCGCGACCGAGGACGGTACCCATGTCCAGTCGGTTCTGGAATACGGCAGCTTCAACACCCGCAAGGCCAGCTATGGAATCACCTCGCGCAGCGACCGGGCCGAGCTGGCCCTGACCTTTGCCCATGTGAAAACCGACGGGTTCTCGGCTAATTCTGCCGGAACCGAGGATGACGGGTTCAAATCGAACCAATTGAATTTCTTTGCCGCCTATGACGTGACCGACAATTTCCGCATCGGGCTGAACGGTTTCGTCACCGATTCCGAGGGCGAGTTCGACGAATGGGGCGGCGATGGTGCCCTGCCCTATGACGAAACCAACGAGGCAACCACCAAGGGCCTGCGCCTTTTCACCGAATTCGCCACCGGCGCGGTCGATCACACGCTGGCCGTTTCAGTCTATGAAACGGACCGCACCTCCTCGTCCAACGGCTGGGTCACGCCCTTTTACGGCAAGCGGCAAAAGCTGGAATACCTGGGCAGCTACGTGGCAGCCGACCGCTACACGTTGAACTTCGGCTTTGACCACGCCAAGGAGGAAACCACCGGCGCATCCGCCGACAATACCGGGGTTTTCACCGAGGCGCTGTTCGCCCTGACCGAGGCGCTGGATATCGCCGTGTCGGTCCGCCATGACGAGAATTCCGATTTCGGCGGTTACAATTCGGGCCGCGTGGCGCTGTCTTATCGCATCCAGCCCGACCTGATCCTGCGCGCCAGTGCATCGACCGGCTTTCGGGCGCCGACGCTGTACCAACTGACCAGCGTATATGGCGATCCGACCTTTCAGCCGGAAACCTCGGTCAGCTATGACTTGGGTCTGGAAAAGCAATTCGGCGCGGGTTTCGTTAAGGCGACCCTGTTCCACACCACCATCGACAACCAGATTTTCTGGGACGGTTCCTCGGTACGTTGTGCCAGCGGGTTCGGCTGCTACGAGGTGCAGGATTCCACATCGAAAGGGGTGGAACTGTCGGGCGAATACGATCTGAACGACCGTGTTACGCTGAAAGGCAGCTACACCTATACCGATGCGGCCGATGCCGCCGGTGTGCAGGCACTGCGCGTGCCCAAGCATGACTTGGAACTGGGCGTGGATGCCGACATCACCGACCGTCTGACCATGGGCGTCAGCCTGAACCACGTCGCGGACCGCACCGATACCGTGGGGGCCGTGCCCGATTACACCGTGGTCAACATGGGTGCGAGCTTTGACCTGAACGACAATGCGCAGGTCTATCTGCGGGTCGAGAACCTGACCGACGAAGATTACGAAACCGCTGCTGGTTACGCGACCTCGGGCCGGGCTGCCTATTTCGGGCTCCGTGCGAATTTCTGATCTCATATCGTTTGGTGCGGCCCTCGTTTTCACGGGGGCCGCAGCCATGGCCGGGGCGCCCGAACGAGTCGTTTCGATCAACCTTTGCACCGATCAGCTGGCGCTGATGATCGCGGACGAAGGGCAGTTGGTTTCTGTCTCCAAACTTTCGCAGGACGCACGCGGATCGGCCATGGCCGAAGCCGCAAGCGCCCTGCCCGCCAATGCCGCCCGCGCCGAGGAGGTGTTTGCCATGGCCCCCGATCTGGTGCTGGCAGGCACGTTCTCTTCCCGCGCCACAGTGCAGATGCTGGAACGGCTGGGCGTGCGCGTCGAAAAATTCAGCGCGGCGTCTTCGATGGGTGACATCCGCGCAGGTATCATCCGCATGGGCGAGGTGCTGGGCCGACAAGACCGCGCCGCCGAACTTCTGGCGGATTTCGACACCGAACTGGCGCGCCTTTCCGATGCGCCCGCACGCCGCCCCCGCGCCGCCATGTATTTCGCCAATGGGTATACCACCGGCGAGGCCACGTTGGCCGGGCAAATCGTTCATACCGCCGGTTTCGCCAATATCGCAACCGAAGAAGGCTTTGCCGCAGGCGGCTTTCTGCCCTTGGAAAAGCTGACCCTGACCGAACCCGATGTGGTCATCACAGGCCAACCTTATCGTGGTGCTTCGCGCGCCGAGGACGTTATGCGCCATCCGGTGATCGACCGTTTGAAAGGCCGTGCTGCCACCGCTTCGGTCACCGACGGCGACTGGGTTTGCGGCACCCCCTTCGTGCTGCGCGCCATCGCGTCGCTGCGTGATATGCGGCTGGAAATGGAGGCCGCGCAATGAGGCTGCTGGTGCTTCTGACGGCCCTTGTGGCGCTGCTGTTCATCGGGTCGCTGACCGTTGGGCCAGCGGGCTTTGGCGGGCTGTCCGCGCTGGCGGGCGGGGACGGGCCGATGCCGCTGATCATGCGGGAAATTCGCCTGCCGCGTGCCCTTCTGGGGCTGATGATCGGCCTGTCGCTGGGCCTGTCGGGCGCGGCGATGCAGGGCTATCTGCGCAACCCGCTGGCCGAACCGGGGCTGATCGGCGTGTCGTCAACGGCCGCCTTGGGCGCTGTGCTGGCAATCCATACCGGGCTGGCAAGTGCTTGGATACTGGGCCTGCCGCTGGCCGCCTTGGCAGGTGCCGTGGCAGGTGTCGCGCTGATCCTGCTGCTGGCGGGGCCGCGCGGCGGCTCGCTGACCCTGATCCTTGCGGGGATTGCCCTGTCGGCCATGGCGGCGGCGCTGACCTCGCTTGTGCTGAACCTTGCGCCCAACCCCTGGGCCGCGAACGAAATTATTTTCTGGATGATGGGATCACTGGCGGACCGGTCCATGACCCATGTCTGGCTGGCCCTTCCCCTGATGGTCGTCGGCTGGCTGGCGCTGGCCACCACGGGCCGCGGGCTGGATGCCCTGACATTGGGCGAGGACGCCGCCGCGGCCATGGGGATCAACCTTGGCCGGTTGCGCCTGACGCTGGTGCTGGGCACGGCCTGCGTGATCGGTGCGGGTGTGGCCGTGGCTGGCGCGATCGGTTTCGTCGGGCTGGTGGTGCCGCACCTGCTGCGCCCCTGGGTCAAGGCCCGCCCGTCGCAACTGCTTTGGGCCTCGGCGCTTGGCGGGGCCGCGATGGTGCTGGCCGCCGATATGGCGGTACGGCTGATCCTGCCGGATGGCGATTTGAAGCTGGGCGTGTTGACTGCCCTAGTCGGTGCGCCGCTGTTCCTGCACCTGATCTATAAAACGCGTAGGGGGCTGGCATGACGCTTTTGTCGCTAGAGGCGCTGTCCGTCACCCTGCGGGACCGCGATGTTCTGCGCGATGTATCCTGTTCCGTGTCACGCGGCGAGTTCGTGGGCCTGATCGGACCGAATGGCGCGGGCAAGACCACGCTGATGCGCGCCGCACTTGGGCTGGTGCCAAGCACCGGTGCATCCTCGCTTACCGCGATGCCGCTGGCGCATCGCGCCTGCCACGCTGCGTGGATGCCGCAATCGCGCGACATCGCCTGGCCCATGGATGTGGAAACGCTGGTGATGCTGGGCCGCGTGCCGCACCTGTCCGCCGCCGCCCGCCCGTCTGCCGCCGACCGCGCCGCCGTCGATGCCGCGCTGGACCGGATGCAGATGCAGGACATGCGCCACCGCACCGTCACCCGCCTGTCCGGGGGTGAGCAGGCCCGCGCCCTGATCGCCCGCACGCTGGCGCAGGGCACACCACTGGTGATGGCGGATGAACCTATCGCAGGGCTGGACCCCGCCCACCAGATCGCCACGATGCAGGTCTTTGCCGACTTGGCGACCGAGGGCCGCGGCGTCATAGCCTCGCTTCACGATCTGGGGCTGGCCGTGCGCCATTGCACGCGGCTGGTCCTGCTGGGAAATGGCGGCATCCATGCCGATGGCGCGCCCGCCGATGTGTTGACGCCAGAGAACCTGCGCGACATCTTCGGCATCACCGCGTGGTTCGGCGACACCGATAATGGCCCCGTCTTTCAACCGCTGGAGGTGATACGGTGAGCCTGTCCCTCAACGCCCCATGGATGAATCTGGACCTTGGCGCGCCGATGCGCGTTCTCAGTTGGGCGATCAACCGCCCCGGTCTTGTCACCGCCCGCCACATTGTCTGGCGCGAGGTGCGCAACGCCGATCTGCCCCGGGATCTGGACGTGATCGAATGGTTCGCGAACGAGCTGGAGGCAACCGGGCGCACCGATGCCGTTGCCTTCTTGACCTCGCGCGATCTGGGATACCACAACCGGACCGTGGCAACCGTAGATGGCGTTACTGCCCGCTGCACCGCGACCACGGGCCTGTCCAATGCCGAACGGGTTGGCACCCGCACGGATTACTCGCACCGCGACTGGGGAACGATAAACCTGTGCGTGGCGCTTGATATCGGCCTGACCGATGCCGCCCTGATCGAGGCGCTGTCCATCGCTGCGCAGGCCCGTACCGCCGCCGTGATGGACGCGGGGCTGATCCTGCCCCATGGCATCGCCACGGGCACCGGCACCGATTGCATCGCCGTCGCGGCACCGGCGGGCGATTGCCCATATGCCGGCCTGCACACCCCTCAGGGCGAGGCACTGGGCCGCGCCGTCTATGATGCCATCCACGCCGGTGCGCTGGACTGGCACCGCCAATACCCGCAGGCAAAAGGCCTGCCGCTGCAACCGGAGACTTGCCCATGAACGCCGACCGCATCCGCGCCTTTCTTGAAACCGGCGGCCCCGCGCTGTGGGTCATCGTGATCCTGTCGATGTTGACCGTCGCGCTGATCCTGTGGAAGGCGTGGCGCCTGTCGCTGGCTGGCGCATGGGCTGGCAAGGCCACCGAAGAAGCCGTGACCCTTTGGTCCGAGGGGCAGACAGATGCGGCCATCGCCCGCCTGACCCCGCGCCGGTCCTTGCGCGCGCGCCTGGCCCTGGCCGCGATGCAGGCGCGCATGTCCGACCTTTCCGAAACGGATGCGCGCGAGGAAACCACCCGGGTCGCCAAGTCCCTGTTGTCGGGCACCCGCAGCGGATTGCGCGCATTGGAACTGATCGCCACCATCGCGCCCCTCATCGGCCTTCTAGGGACGGTTCTGGGCATGATCGAGGCGTTTCAGGCGCTGCAAGAGGCAGGTAACCGCGCCGACCCCGCCGCCCTTGCCGGTGGCATCTGGGAAGCGCTTTTGACCACCGCCGCAGGCATGGCCGTGGCGATACCCGCCTCGATGGCGCTGACATGGTTTGAAAGCGTGGCAGAACGGGTGCAGGGCGACATGGAAGATGCCGCGACACGCATCTTCACCCGCGCACCGAAGGGCAACACTTAATGTTCGCCTTTGCCGCCCCACGCCCCCGGCGCAAGCCCAGCCTAACGCCAATGATCGACGTGGTGTTCCTGCTGCTGGTGTTCTTCATGCTGGCGGCGAAATTCGGGGTGGATAACGGGCTGCGCCTGCAAACGGCAGGCAGTGGACAGGCGGAATATTCCGGCCCGCCCCGCCTGATCGACGTGACCCCCGATGGGCTGCGCCTTAATGGCACGGCCATGACGCTGGACGCGGCACTGGCCAGGCTGCCGGACATGATGGAAACCCCCGCCGATATCATCGTGCTGCGCCCCATGGACGGGGCCGCGCTACAGAATCTGGTCGATGTGATGGCCCCCCTGTCGGCTGCAGGGCTGACCGGCCTTGTGTTGGTAGAGGAATAGGTCATGGAATTCGCCACGCCCCCGCGCCGCCCCCGCCCCGAAAGCATCGTGCCGATGATCAACGTGGTGTTCCTGCTGTTGATCTTTTTTCTGATGACCGCGCAGATCGCCCCCTCTGATCCGTTCGAGATCACCCCGCCCGAGGCCATGGGCGAAGAAGCCGAGGCGCAGCCCGATACGCTTTACCTGGCGGCCGATGGGCAAATGGCGTTCGAAGAGGCGCGCGGCGAGGACGTATTCACCGCCCTGTCCGCCCGCGCCGCCGATATGCCCCTGACCATCCGCGCCGATGCCGCGCTGCCCGCATCCGCCGTTGCGGCGCTGTTACCGCGCCTGACGAGGCTGGGCATCACCGATATCCAGCTTGTGACGGGGGCCAAATGATCCGGATACTGGAACCTTTGTTCTTTGGCTCGGTGGCGATCGCCAGCCATGTGGCGCTGTTCGTGGCTGCCCCCGTGGGAATGCCGCCTGCCAGCGGGGATGACGGGCGCGCCGTTGTCACTCTTGCCGCGGCACCGCAGGGCATGACGGAGATGGTCGAGGCATGGACCGCCCCGCCCCAGACCATGACCGAGGTCGCAATGCCCGCGCCCGAGGCCGCGATACCGGATGCGCAGCAAGCCGCGCCGCGCGCCGACAGTGCGCCGCGCCCAGCGCTGCCAGCCCCGCAGATGGCCATGCCGCAGGCGCAGCCCGACAGCCCCGCAATCGACACCGCACCCGCCGCGCGGCCTGCCCCCAAGACCAGACCCAAGGCGAAACCCGCCCCAAAGGCGCAAGCCACTGCGAAACCTTCGCAGAAAACATCGCAGCCGAAATCCAAATCCGGCACCACCCCCCGCGCCGCGCAAAAAGCGGCAGGCGCGGGCAACAAGGGCAATGCGGGCAAGAACGGCAAGGCAAAGGTCGCCACCAAGAAAGCCGCCAACTCGCCCAAGGCACTGGCGAAATGGCATGCCGGCATTCGCACCCGGATCGAACGCAAAAAACGCGCACCTCGCAATTGCCACGCATCCGGCACGGCGACCCTGCGGCTTAAGATCGCCACCTCGGGTCAACTGGTCGGGCTGGCGCTGTTGAAATCCTCGGGGAATGGAGCCTTGGACAAGGCGGCATTGACGGCGGCCAAGGGCGCGCGCCTGCCCGCCGCCCCGCGCGGTGTGACCGGGGCGACATCGGTCAACCTACCGATCCGGTTCAACTGCTAGGGTCTAGCTTTCGTCCAGCACCTTGCGGGCCACGCGGAAACATTCCAACGCCTGCGGCACGCCGCAATAGATACCGACCACATGGATGATCGCGCGGATTTCTTCGCGCGTGACGCCATTGTTCAGCGCCCCACGGCAATGGATTTCCCATTCGTGCATCTTGCCCAGCGCCCCGATCATGGCGAGGTTCATCATCGAACGAGTCTTCGGTTCGATCACTTCGTCGCCCCAGCCGAACCCCCAGCACCATGCGGTCATCGCCTCTTGGAAAGGGCGCGTGAAATCATCCGCGACCGCAAGGTTCTTTTCCACATATTCTGCGCCAAGCGTGGCTTTGCGCTGCTCTAGCCCCTTCAGGAACAGGTCTTCGTCGAATGTGCCCGCCATGGTCATACCTTTCGGTTTCAATGTGTCAGGCATGACGATAGGCGGCACATTTCCCCGCGTCTAATCGGAAAGGCAGTCCTGAAACGATTGCGCCATGTCGCGCAGGGTTCCAGCATACAAGTGCGGGCCTGCCGGAAGGGACGATCCAAGCGGGTCCAGCACGCCCTTTTTGACCAGGTCGCCGAAGACGCTATTGATCAGCCGGTCGTTGAACTGCGGCTCTGACATGGCGCAGGTAATGCCGCCCGCCTCGACGGCATTGCGAAGTTGAGCCACGCGGTCGGCACTGGCGCGGGTGGCATCGGACAGATTGATTGCGCCTGCTGCGCTCAGGTCAAAGCGTTGTTCGAAATACTGGTACGCGTCATGGAACACGATAAAGGGACGGTCATGCAGCGGGGCCAGATCGGCCTGCAATTCGGCGGTCAGCTGCACGATATCCTCGGCCCCTGCTTTGGCATTGGCGGCATAGGTGGCGGCGTTGTCCGGGTCGATGCGGGACAGTTCAGCCGCGATCACCCCCAACCATGCCGCGCCATTCTGCGGGTCCAGCCATGCGTGTGGATCGCGCCCTGCGCCGCTGTGATCGTGCCCATGATCGTGATCCTGATCGTGATCCTGATCGTGATCGCCATCTTCATCGGCGGCATGGCCGTGCGCCTCGAACAAGGTGCCTTCGCGCCGGTCCAGAACCTGCGTTTCCGGCAGGTCCAGCAGTTCCATCGACAAGGCATCGGGGGCCAGCCCGTCGATCCGCCGCTCCAGCCACGGGGTCAGATCATGGCCCAACCAGATCACCACGTCGGCATCCTGTAGCGCGCCGGCCTCTTGCGGGTTCAGCGCATAATCATGGGGCGAGGCCCCCTGGCGCACCACCAATGACGGCGTGCCGACCCCCTTCATCACCTGCGCCGCCAATGCGTGAACGGGGGCGATATCGGCCACCACCTTGGGCACTTCGGCAAGGGCCAGGGTCGGCAGGGCGACGAAAGCAAGGGGAAGAAACTTGAACATGGGGCGGCTCCTTGGTGAATTTGGCGCAAGAGCTATATGGTACGTTATAACATTGCAATCCCCATTTTTCGGCGCTATTGCTTTTCGCCATGACAAACAGTTTCGCCAGCCATGACCACAGCCACTGCGTGACCGATGCTTTACAGCGGGCAGAGGCGCATTGCGCCACGCACCGGCTGCAACTGACCCCCGTGCGCCGCCGCGTGCTTGAGATTTTGTTGAAACAACACCGCGCCATGGGCGCTTACGACATTCTGGCTGTGCTGGATGCCGAGGGGCTTGGCTCTCAACCGCCCGTCGCGTATCGCGCGCTGTCCTTTCTGGTCGATCACGGGTTCGCCCATAAGGTCGAACAGCTGAACGCCTATATCGCCTGCACCCATTCCGAGGCGAGCCATACACCCGTTTTCCTGATCTGCCACGGCTGCGGCACGGTCGAGGAGGCCAAGGCCGATATGCAAGACGCCCCCCTTGGCCGCATCGCCGCCGACACTGGATTTGCCATCGAACACGCGGTGATCGAGGCGCAAGGCCTGTGCCCCACCTGCCAACAGGCACAGCCATGAGCCTTGTCACCCTGACCGATATCTCCGTGCGTCATGGCGGACACCAGGCACTAAGCCGTGTCAATCTGGCGATTGAACCGGGCGAGATCGTCACCATTGTCGGGCCGAACGGGTCCGGTAAATCCACCCTTTTGCGCACAATCATCGGCGCGGTGCGCCCCGACGAGGGAACCATCGAAAAGGCCGACGGTCTGCATATCGGATACGTGCCGCAAAAGCTGCAAATCGATCCAACCCTGCCGATGACGGTCGAGCGGTTCCTGTCCCTGCCTCGCCGCCATTCACGGGCGCAAATCACGCAGGCGCTGCATGGCGCGGGACTGCATGATTTGCGGCACCGCCAGATGTCGGACCTGTCCGGCGGGCAGTTCCAGCGGGTGCTTCTGGCCCGCGCCCTGATCGAGGAACCGCAGCTTTTGCTGCTGGACGAGGCGACGCAAGGTCTGGATCAACCCGGATCAGCCGCCTTCTACCGCCAGATCGAGGAGGTCCGCGCCACCATGGGCTGCGCGATCCTTATGGTCAGCCACGAATTGCATGTGGTGATGAGCGCATCGGATCGCGTGATTTGCTTGAACGGGCATGTCTGCTGCCACGGCACACCCGAAATTGTCGCTTCGGCCCCGGAATACCGCGCCCTGTTCGGAACCGGCACAGGCGGCGCACTGGCGCTATACCGGCACGAACATTCGCACAGCCATGACGAGGGCTGCGGGCATGATCACGCCCACCACGAGCACGACCATGAGGGCACCGCCTGATGCTGGACGATTTCACCATCCGCGCCACGCTTGCCGGTCTGGGCGTGGCGCTGGCCGCCGCGCCCTTGGGCTGCTTCGTCGTCTGGCGGCGCATGGCTTATTTCGGGGACGCAACCGCCCATGCCTCGATCCTTGGGGTGGCGCTGGCTTTGGCCCTGTCGATTTCGGTTTTCGTCGGGGCTGTCGGGGTCGCGCTGCTGATGGCACTGACGGTCACGGCTCTTTCGGGACGCGGCTATGCGATGGACACGATCCTGGGCGTATTGGCCCATTCCGCGCTGGCTTTTGGCCTGGTGGCCGTGTCGTTCATCCCGGGTGTGCGGATCGACCTGATGTCCTATCTGTTCGGTGATATCCTTGCCGTGACCAAGGGCGATCTGGCTGTGATCTGGGGCGGAGCCGTTTTGGTCATGGCGCTGATTGGCTGGCGTTGGAACGCGCTTTTAACGGCAACCCTCAGCGAGGATCTGGCTTGGTCCTCTGACTTGAACCCGCGGCGCGAACAACTGGTGCTGACCGTGGCGCTGGCGCTGGTCGTGGCCGTGGCCATCAAGGTGGTGGGCGTTCTGCTGATCGCCGCGCTGCTGATCATCCCCGCCGCTGCGGCCCGCACACTGGCCCGCACCCCCGAACAAATGCTGCTGATGGCCGCTGCCATAGGCGCAAGCGCCGCTTTGGGCGGGTTCTGGGCGGCTTTTCAACTGTCCACCCAAGCAGGGCCGACCATCGTTTGTTGCGCAACCCTGATCTTTGCCGCTTTGTCCATTCTGTCGGCAGCGCGCGGCAAACGCGGCTAGGCACGGCGCGCGCCCCCTCGCCCTTTGGACCATGACACCCTATCTTGGTCCCAAAGAAGGAACATCGCCATGCCGGACCTGTCATCCCTCATCGACCAAGGCCGTGGGGCCGAACCTGCCGACATAGTGCTGAAGGGCGGTAAGGTGCTCTGCCTTGTCACCGGTGAATTGCTGGACGGCGATGTGGCCATCTGCGGCGACATGATCGTTGGCACCTGCGCGGAATACGAGGGCAAGCAGGTGATCGACGTGACCGGACAAATCATGGTGCCGGGTTTCATCGACACCCATCTGCATATCGAAAGCTCGATGATCACGCCCTTTGAGTTCGACCGCTGCGTGCTGCCGCGCGGGGTGACCACCGCCATTTGCGACCCGCACGAGATTGCAAACGTGATCGGGCCGGACGGGATACGGTATTTCCAACAGGCCGCGACCCGCACGTTGATGGACATTCGCGTGCAGCTGTCCTCCTGTGTGCCATCGACGGATATGGAAACCTCGGGCGCGACGATCACAGCGGATGACCTGCGTCCGCTGATGAACCATCCCCAAGGCATCGGTCTGGCCGAGTTCATGAATTACCCAGGCGTGCTGTTCAAAGACCCCGCCGCATTGGCCAAGCTGGAGCTGTTTCGCGGCGGCCATATCGACGGGCACTGCCCGCAACTGTCCGGCCGCGACCTGAACAGCTATATTTCCGCCGGCATCCGCACGGAACACGAGGCGACAACCGCCGAGGAAGCACGCGAGAAACTGCGCAAGGGGATGCGGGTGCTGATCCGCGAGGGGTCAGTGTCCAAGGATCTGCACGCCTTGGCCGAGGTGCTGACGGAAACGACTGCCCCCTATATGTGCCTTTGCACCGATGATCGGAACCCGCTGGACATCGCCGAACATGGCCATCTGGATTACATGATCCGAGAACTGATCCGGCTGGGCGTGCCGCCCCTTGCCGTTTATCGCGCCGCGTCACTGTCAGGGGCCGAAGCCTTCGGCCTGAAGGATCGCGGCCAGATCGCGCCGGGCAAACGCGCCGATATCGTGGTGCTGGACAGCCTTGAGGAGTGCCGCGCGTCCCGCGTGTTCTGCGCCGGAATTGAAGCAATTCCGGACAATTTCGCGCAACGCGAAATTATTGCGCCCGTGGGAAGGGCGTCGGTCCTCGCGCCCGAGGTGACACCCGAAAGCTTCCGCAGCCCTGCCAATACGCCCGACACCCATGTGATCGGCATTCTGGAAGGCAAGATCATCACCGAACACCAGCACGAGGAGATTGCCATTGAGGACGGCGACAAGCGCCCCGATCCCAAGCGCGACCTGATCCGTATTGCCGTGGTGGAACGGCATGGCAAGAACGGCAACATCGCCACGGGGTTCGTGCGCGGCTTCGGGCTGCAACGTGGGGCCATCGCCTCGACCGTATGTCACGACCATCACAACATTGCCGTGGTGGGGGTCGATTATGCCGACATGGCCTTGGCCGCGAACCGCTTGTCAGAAATCGAGGGCGGGTTTGTCGTCACCGACGCGGGCAAGGTTCTGGCCGAATGCCCGCTGCCCTTGGCCGGCTTGATGAGCCTTGATCCGTTCGAGACCGTTTACGCCCAGCTGACCGACCTGCGCGCCGCCGCCAAATCCCTTGGCGTCACACTGGAGGAGCCGTTCCTGCAATTGGCATTCCTTGCCCTTCCGGTGATTCCCGCGCTGAAGATCACCGACCGCGGGCTGGTCGATGTAGAGAGGTTCGAGATCATCCCATAACCCCGCGTCACGGCTGTATTCCGCACCGCAAAACATAATTCCACCGGATTGACGCAGCCCCAACCGCGCTTTACCTTCACTCATCAAAGGGGAGGAGACGCGGGGCAATCTGGCCCGCCATCCTCTTGCCGTGTGAACGCCAAGTGACAAGATAGGGAATCCGACATGCCGACCGAAAAGATCAACGAAAACATCATGATCGAGCGGAAGGGCGACATCGCCCTGATCTGCATCGACAACCCGCCGGTCAACGCCTTTGGTCTGGCCGTGCGCAAGGGTCTGCAAGACGCGATAGCCAAGCTGAACGCTGAAGGCACGGCCAAGGTGATCGCCATCTATTGCGCGGGCCGCACCTTTGTTGCGGGTGCGGACATCAAGGAATTCGGCAAGCCGCCGCAGCCCCCAGCCCTGCCGGATCTGCTGAACGAGGTCGAAGCCTCGGCCATCCCCGTCCTTTCGATCATGCATGGCACCGCGCTTGGTGGCGGGCTGGAACTGGGCATTGCCACCCACGCCCGCGTTGGCATCGAAGGGCTGCGCGTTGGCTTACCGGAAATTCACCTTGGCCTGCTGCCCGGCGCGGGTGGCACCCAACGTGTGCCGCGCCTGACCGGAATTCCCTTCGCGCTGGATATGTGCCTGTCGGGCCGTCAGGTCGGCGCGAAAGAGGCGCTTGAAAAGCGTCTGATCGACCGGATCGACGCGGGCACACCGTACGATGTGGCGCTGCAAGCCGCCGCCGATGTGATCAGCGGCGATCTGCAAACCCGCCACACCGATCAGATCGACACCACCCCCGACGACAAGGCACTGGAAGACACCGCCGCGATGCTGAAGGCGAAACAGGCGCACCTGTTTGCCCCACACAAGGTTGTCGAGGCCGTGGCCGCATCGACCGGCCCGCTGACCGAAGGGCTGGCGGTGGAGCGCAAGGTATTCATGGATGCGATGCAAACCCCGCAGCGCGCCGGCATGATCCACGCATTCTTCGGCGAGCGCGCCGTATCGAACATTCCCGAGGCCAAGGGCGACACCCGCCCGCTGGACAAGATCGGCGTGATCGGCGGCGGTACCATGGGGTCGGGCATTGCCACGTCCTGCCTGCTGTCGGGCATCCCCGTGCGCCTGATCGAGGTCGCCGTCGAAGGGCTGGAGCGTGGTGTAAATACCATCACCAAGAACCTTGATGGGGCTGTCTCGCGAGGGAAACTGTCGGCCGACAAGCGCGACGCGACGCTGGCCATGCTGGAGCCGTCGCTGGAGATGGAAGCACTGGCCGATGTGGATCTTGTGATCGAGGCCGTGTTCGAACAGATGGACGTGAAAAAGGACATCTTCGGCGAGCTGGATGGCATCTGCAAAAAAGGTGCGATCCTTGCGTCAAACACATCCTATCTGGATATCAACGAGATTGCCGACTGCACCTCGCGCTCCGAAGACGTGATCGGGCTGCACTTCTTTTCGCCCGCCCACGTGATGCGCCTACTGGAGATCGTGCAGGGTGCTAAAACCGCGCCCGACGTGCTGGCGACCGGCTTTGCCCTGGCAAAGAAACTGAAAAAGGTCGGCGTGCTGGCGCAGGTCTGCGACGGGTTCATCGGCAACCGCATCCTGGCCCATTACGGCAAAACGGCAAGCTATCTGGTGCTGGACGGCGCAAGCCCGCAACAGGTGGACAACGCATTGGAAAGATTCGGTTTCGCCATGGGGCCGCACAAGGTGGGCGATCTGGCGGGGCTGGACATTGGCTGGATGACCCGCAAGCGCAAGGCCGAAACGCGCGACCCGAACGAACGCTATGCCGGTGATGTGGCCGACCGCATCTGCGAAAATGGATGGTTCGGGCGCAAGACCGGCAAGGGCTATTACGTCTATGACGCGGGTGCGCCCGTGCCCAACGAGGCGGTCGCCACCATCATCGACGAGGTGCGCGCCGCAAACGGCATCACCCCGCGGCAGTTCACCGACGAAGAGATCGTGGACCGCTACATGACCGCCATGATCGTCGAAGCGGCCCGCGTGGTCGAGGATGGCACCGCCAAGCGCCCGCTGGATGTGGATATGGTGTTCCTGTTCGGCTACGGCTTCCCGCGCCACCGCGGCGGGCCGCTGCATTACGCCGACACGATCGGCGCGGTCGAACTGGTAAAACGGATCGAAACCTACGCGAAAGAAGACCCCAATTACTGGCAGGTGCCGGACCTGCTGCGCAAGATGGCTGCCGATGCCACCAGCTTTGCTGATCTCAACAAGGAGGCCTGATCCATGGATCTGAACTTTACCCCCGAGGAGCGCGCATTCCGTGACGAAGTGCGCAGCTATCTGGCAGAGAACCTGCCCGAGTATATGTCCGACGCCGTGCGTTCGGGCGGCGAGCTGACCAAGGAACTGATGGAAGAATGGCACGCCATCCTGAACAAGAAGGGCTGGCTGGCGACGATCTGGCCCGTGGAATACGGCGGTCCGGGCTGGTCCCCGGTGGAAAAATACATTTTCGAGGATGAATGCTGCAAGGCCTACGCCCCGCGCATCGTGCCCTTCGGCCTGTCGATGCTGGGTCCGGTGCTGATCAAGTTCGGCAATGAAGAACAGAAGAAAACCATCCTGCCGCGCATTCTGGACGGGTCCGACTGGTGGTGTCAGGGCTATTCCGAACCGGGTGCAGGGTCCGACCTTGCGTCGCTGAAAACCCGCGCGGTGCGCGATGGTGACGAATGGGTGATCAACGGCCAAAAAACCTGGACCACCCTTGGTCAGCACGCCGATAAAATCTTCTGCCTGTGCCGCACCGATCCCGATGCCAAGCAGCAGGAAGGCATTTCCTTCATCTTGGTGGACATGAACGCCCCGGGTGTGGAGCTGCGCCCGATCAAGCTGATCGAGGGCGGGCACGAGGTGAACGAGGTGTTCTTTACCGACGTGCGCGTGCCCTGTTCCAGCCTCGTGGGCGAGGAAAACAAGGGCTGGACCATCGCCAAGTACCTGCTGACCCACGAACGCACCGGCATCGCCGGCGTTGGCTTTTCCATGCAATCGCTGGAGGAGGTCAAGGCACTGGCCCGCACCGTGCGCCGCAATGGCAAACCGCTGGCCGAAGACCCGCTGTTCGCCGCCCGCGTCGCGCAGGCGGAAATCGACCTTGAAGCGATGAAGCTGACCAACCTGCGGATGCTTTACAAGGCGCAACAACAGGGTGCGCCGGGGCCGGAAACCTCGATCCTGAAAATCAAGGGCACCGTCATCAACCAGGAACTGAAAGATCTGGCGCGCCGTGCGCTTGGCCCCGTCGCTGCGCCCTTCCCCGGTCATGTGACCGACGGCAACCTTATGTTCGGCCCCGAAGACACGGCCAACAACGCCGCGCGCTATTTCAACAACCGTAAAACCTCGATTTTCGGTGGATCGAACGAGATTCAGCGAAACATCCTGACCAAGACCATGCTGGAGCTGTGATAAGATGGATTTCTCTCTGACCGAAGACCGCCGCATGCTTCAAGATAGCCTGACTCGCTATCTGACCGAGCAATACCCCGTCGAACATCGGAACAAGGTCGCCTATGACCTGCCCTGTCACGACCACGCAAAATGGGATGAAATGGCCGAACTGGGCGCGCTGTTTGCGCTTGCCCCCGAAGACGCGGGCGGGTTTGGCGGCTCTGGCTTCGACATCAACGTCGTGTTCGAGGCATTGGGCACCACCCTGAACTGCGAGCCGGTTCTGGGCGCGCTGATGGCCTCGCGTCTGATGACCAAGGCAGGCGCGGATCAGGAGGCGCTGCTGTCCGGCGCGACCAAATACGCCTTTGCCGTGTCCGAAGTCGAAGCGCCCTATGATCCGGCATATATTGAATGTTCGGCCGCTACATCGGGCGACGGGCATGTGCTGTCGGGTCGCAAAACCTCTGTTTACGGCGGTCAAGTCGCGGAGATGTTCCTTGTCGCCGCCAAGCTGGACGGCAAGCTGGCCGTGTTCGAAGTGCAGGCTGCTGACGCCAACGTGGTCAGCTATCCGATGATGGATGGCGGCGGCGCAGCCGAACTGCTGATGGACGGCACGCGCGCCAAGCTGCTGATTGCCGATGCAGCCTACGCGGTGCAAGACGCGCTGAACGCCGGTGTCGTCGCCTTGTGCGCCGAGGCCGTGGGTGCCATGGCCGTCACCCATGACACCACAGTGGACTACCTGAAACAGCGCAAGCAGTTCGGTGTTCCGATTGGCAAATTCCAAGTGCTGCAACACCGCGCCGTGGACATGCTGACCGAGATCGAACAATCCCGTTCGATCACCATCAAGGCGGCGGCGGAACTGGGCGGGGCGGATGCCACGCGCTATGCCTCCATGGCGAAAAACATGATTGGCCGCGCCGCGCGCCTGATCGCCGAAGAGGCGATCCAGATGCATGGCGGCATCGCGATGACATGGGAATACCCGATCTCGCATTTCGCCAAGCGGCTTATCATGCTGGACGCCCAGCTTGGCGATACCGATTTCCACCTGACCCGCATCATGAACGCGCTGAAGGCAGCCTGATCGGTTCGGACATCAAGCAAGGGGCGCGGCGGGAAACCTTCGCGCCCCTTTTGCGTATTGATGCCTTCGAAAAACCTGTCGCGGGGCACGGGGTTTGCCGTTAAGCAGGCGCAATGAGCCAGAATGAACCATTTGAAATTTTCCTCGTCGCCGCCCCCGGGCTGGAAGATGCCCTGCTGGACGAAGCCATCGAGCGCGGCTTTGCCGGGGCGGCCCGCGTGCAGGGCGGCGTCGCCTTTACCGGACACTGGCCAGATGTCTGGCGCGCCAACCTGGAAATGCGCGGCGCGACGCGGGTTCTGGCGCGGATCGGATCATTCATGGCGTTCCACCTTGCCCAGCTGGACAAGCGCGCGCGCAAATTTCCATGGGGCGATCTGCTGCGTGCGGACGTGCCCGTGAAGGTCGAGGTGAGCACCAACCGCGCCTCCAAAATCTATCACGCGGGGGCGGCGGCGCAACGGATCGAAACCGCCCTGCACGAAAGCCACGGCATTACCATCGCTGCCGATGCCGCGCTGGTCATCAAGGCCCGGATCGAGGACAACCGCGTGACGCTGTCGCTGGATACGTCGGGCGAAAGCCTGCACAAACGCGGCCACAAGCAGGGGGTGGGCAAGGCCCCCATGCGCGAAACCCTTGCGGCGCTGTTCCTACGCCAATGCGGGTTCGACGGGACCGAACCCTTGGTCGATCCGATGTGCGGGTCCGGCACCTTCCCGATCGAGGCGGCCGAGATCGCCGCGGGTTTGCAGGCGGGACGCGCGCGCGAATTCGCCTTCCAACACCTTGCCAACTATGATGGCGGTGCCTTTGCCGATATGCATCGCCCGGTCGATGTGCAGGGCAGCCCGCGCTTTTTCGGTTTTGACCGCGATGCGGGCGCGGTGCGCATGGCGCAGGCCAATGCCGATCGCGCGGGCGTGGCCCCACTGACCGCTTTCACCTGCCAGCCGCTATCCGACCTGACCCCGCCCGAAGGCCCGCCTGGACTGGTGATGATCAACCCGCCTTACGGCGCGCGGATCGGCAACAAGAAACTGCTTTACGGGCTTTACGGCGCAATTGGCGAAGTTCTGAACAGCCGCTTTGCAGGGTGGCGCGTGGGCATTGTCACATCCGAGCCGTCGCTGGCCCGCGTCACAAACCTGCCGTTTCTGCCAACAGAACGGCCCGTGCCCCATGGCGGGCTAAAGGTCACGCTATTCAGAACCGACCCGTTGCCCTGATCATTTGGCCACCGATACGGCCTTGAGCACGGCAAACACCTGCTGGCCGGTGTGCAATTCCAGCGCATCGACGGACCGGCGCGTCACCCGCGACAGGATCAGGTTGCCCCCAGCCGACAGTTGCACCAAAGCCCCCGGTCCATAGCCCATGCGTATTTCGCGCACCTGCGCGGGGATGATGTTCAGCGCGGAAATCCCCTCTGGTCGGATGGTTGCCAGCATCACGTCTTGCGCGGCGATATGAAGGCGCAGGGCGCTGCCGGACGCACCCGCGACACGCGGCACCAGCAGCTGCACCCCGCCAGCATCCAGCTCGCTCAACCCGTCGCGATGGTGTTTGACAACGCGGGCCTGGATCATCGCACCGGCTTGCCGCGGCCCCAGTGGCGTGACTTGCGGATCGCCCAAAACCTCGGCTGCTGCGCCCTGACGAACCACCTGGCCGTTTTCCAACGCGACCACAGTCGTGGCCAGTCGCGCAACCTCGCTGGCCGAGTGACTGACATAGAGGATCGGCACGGACAACTCGTCACGCAGGGATTCAAAATAGGGCAGGATTTCCGCCTTGCGCGAGGCATCCAGCGCCGCCAAAGGCTCGTCCGCCAAGATCATGTCCGGCCCGGACAGCAACGCACGCCCAATTGCAACCCGCTGCTTTTCACCGCCAGACAAGGCGGCGGGGCGACGGTCCAACAGATGGCCTATGCCCAACATTTCAACCACGGCCGGCATATCTGCATGCAGCGCAGTTTTCGGTGCGAACCACCGGCCATAACCAAGGTTCTGCCGCACGGTCAGGTGAGGAAAAAGCCGCCCCTCTTGAAAGACATAGCCAAGGCGGCGGCGCGCGGGGGGCATACAGATGCCCGCATCGGTGTCGCACAAGACACGCCCCCCCACCGATACGCGCGCGTGATCCGTGCGCAACAACCCCGCTACCGCATTGATGATCGTCGTCTTGCCCGAACCGGATTGACCGAACAGCACTGTTATCCCCGGTGGCGCATCAAAAGACACGTCGAGATCAAACCCCGGCAAATGGTGGGACAGGGATACTGATAGCGTCATGCGCCCCCCACCCTGCGGGCAATGCGTCGCGCCAGCAATTCAGAGAGCAGCAGCGCCGACATTGCGACCATAACAGAAACGATCACCAAACGCATCGCGGCCTGTTCCCCATCGGGCGCTTGCAAAAAGGCATAGATGGCAGAGGGCAGCGTTTGCGTTTGTCCCGGAATGTTGGACACAAAGGTGATGGTCGCGCCAAATTCCCCCATCGCCTTGGCAAAGGCCAACACCGCGCCAGCCAGCAGCCCCGGCAATATCAACGGCAGAGTGACGGTCAAAAACACCCAAAAGCGTGAAGCGCCAAGGGTGGCCGCTGCCTGCTCCAGCTTCGGGTCCACGGCTTCGATCGACAGGCGGATAGCGCGCACCAACAAGGGAAATCCCATGACAGCGGCCGCCAAAGCGGCACCAGTCCAACGGAATGCAAATACGATGCCAATCTGTTCAAGCACACCGCCGATCGGGCCGCGCGTACCAAAAGCCAGCAGCAGCAGGTACCCCGTAACCACCGGCGGAAGGATCAGCGGCAGGTGCACCAACCCGTTCAACAACCCCTTTCCAGGAAAGCGCCACCGCGCCAGTGCATATGCCACCAGCACCCCGAAAGGCAGCGAAAGAAGCATCGCCCAAAACGAGACGCGCAACGACAGCGCAACCGCTTGCCATTCCTCTGGGCCAAGCCAGCCCATCATTCGGTGGCTCGCGCGAAACCCTGCGCGATAAAGATCGCGATGGCGGTATCGCTTTTTAAATAATTCAAAAATTCCAGCGCCGCATCGGTTGTTCGGCTCTCGATGATGGCGGCGGGGTAGGTGATCGGCAAGTGTGTGTCGGGGGTAAATTCGGCCACCAGCGTGACCCGTGGCTCTGCCTTGGCGTCGGTCGTATAGACGATGCCCATCTCGGCCTCGCCCAATGCGACCAGCGCCAGGGCCGCGCGGACGTTATCAGCTTGAACGACCCGAGACGACACGTCCGCCCAAAGGCCCAAATGATCCAATGCAGCTTTGCCGTAGATACCCGCAGGCACGGCGTTGACCTGCCCCATGGCAAGATGCCCGTCGGCGGGCAGATGCGCCAATGCGTCGGACACGTTTGTTTCCGCAGTTGGGTCGTGAGAAATCAACGCCAATTGATTCGACAAAATATCTGTGCGCGTATCGGGAGCAAGCCGCCCCCTGTTTTGCAAGCGGTCCATCCAGGCCAAATTGGCCGAAATGAACACATCCGCCGGAGCGCCCTGTTCGATCTGTCGCGCGAGCGTAGATGACCCCGCAAACGACAGAACCGTATCATGCCCGGTGTCATTTTTAAAAGCGTCGGCGACCTCTTTCAACGCCGTTCCAAGGCTGGCCGCTGCGAACACGGTCACGCTGTCGGCCAAAGCCGGCGTGGCAAGCAAAACAGCCGCTGCGAAAATGATCCTGAATCGTTTGGTCAGCATGGAACCCCTTGAATTTGGGGGAACATACCGTTCTGCGCGACGTTGCACCAGAAGGCTTCCGTTCGACTTCAGTCTCAACCGAAGTAGGCCTGTTGTACGGCGGAAGGATCACAACAAAAAAGCCGCCACCCATCAGGGTAGCGGCTTTTCTGAATTCATCGTTTAAGAGAGATACGTGTTGGGCTTTTTCTAGGTTTGGCGGTGACCTACTCTCCCACGTCTTAAGACGCAGTACCATTGGCGCGACGGCACT
>Ga0209121_10000163_pt1 | contig 67345 bp, 113 predicted proteins | sample Cruoilmetagenom3_FD_187292 | JGI IMG/M metagenome (GOLD analysis project Ga0209121, IMG submission 187292) | Oil polluted marine microbial communities from Coal Oil Point, Santa Barbara, California, USA - Sample 3 (SPAdes) (version 2) | ecosystem: Environmental > Aquatic > Marine > Oil seeps ...
ATCTACAAATTCTTGTAAAGACGATTTCTCTTTATCTTTTTCGACAAGTGTTTCTTTAACAAAATCGTAATAGAGTTGCTGGTCCGTGTCTTTTAAGAAATATCTGAACTTTGAAGATTTACTACAGTTGTGGCAGAAAAATCTAGTACCATCTGACTTTGAAAATAACCATCCTCGTGCTTTTGTCTTAGACTTTCTCGAATCACCACAATACGGGCAACGAAAATTATACCCGCTGCCAGCCTTTTTAAAGCGCTCTAATCGTGGTGATAGGAGGTTTATGTATTTAGTTTCAATCCAAGAAAACAATTCAGTACTCTCATAATTACAAGCTCATTCTATATATACGGGTTATGCGAACAGTTTAGCGAGAATGTCAAAATAAGATGTGGCACCTACCAGCACAACACCACCACCAAAGATTTTCCATTGAAACTTCTGCATGTCTTCAATTTTCTTAGCGGTGGCAGCTTCTTTCTTCGCTTCTTTAGCATCCCGAGTCTTAAGTTCATCACGCATATCTTTAAGCTCAGTTAGAATTTTCCCATGAGCTTCATCAACGTTTTTCAGTAAATCTTTTTCGACATTATCAATTTTGACATAGACATCTTTAATAACATTTTCGCCTTCAACACGTCTCTGCTCTAAAAGTCTCGATAATTCGACTGATGTCTTTTCTTGGAATTCTAAGCGTGAGCCTTGAACCGCTAAAAGTTGAGAAACTGTAGTAGATACTTCAGTGAGCCTCTCGATTGAAAGGTCAAAGCGGTCTATGAGCTGGTCTATTTGTGCTTGAGAGCGTTCAAGATCATTAACCTTGGTCTCAATTTTCTCTTGCCAAGGTTCCATTATTCTGCAGTACCTTTAATTTTACCATATTCGCGGACGGCAAATGCGGCGACTGCTGCCGTAATTAATACCGCAAGATCGGCCATATTTGCTGGCGTTTTGGTAATGATTGGTAGATACATGCCATGAACAATCACAGATGCGGATATTCCCACACACGTAATAGGTCTCCACCACGTTCTAACGGTTGTTAGTAATATGTCTTGCGTTTTGGAAAATATGTTCATCTTTCCGCCTTTATTTTTTAATTTATACATAACGGAAAAAAGGATGTTCAATCTGATATTATTTATATTTTTCAATCATCAGCGACAGACATTTTATTTTCTTGATTTTATCATCGAAAGTTGAGCTACTCTGCGCGCTGCAGAAATAGCTTTAGGGTGATTGCCTAAATTCAGAAGAGAGATAGCTGCAACTAACATAATTAGCTGTCGACTATCACCATCTTTTGCCGAATTAGCAAGTTTAGTAATATTAGACAGAATGTAATCTGCGATCGCTTGTTTATTTCTTAATGGGTCTTTATTGGTCATCAGTTTCTAATCCAAGACATTGCTCTATTTCGACGGCTTCTTCATTAATTGATTCCTTTACACAATTATAAAAATCAATTAATGCGTTATTTCTAAAGGCCACTTCGTTATATGCTGCAGCGGCTTCATTACCCGATCTTACTAATCCACCTAAAGAAGAATCTTCAATTGGTGGTAAAGCATATGCTTTCTTATTGAGCTGTTCCGGGATGTCCGGTACCTCAATAGGATCTACTCCAAAGGTTGGGGGAGGGTTGTTTGCGCATCCTGCTAAAAGTAGAATCGACGCGATAGGTACTAATAATTTAATCATTGCGGGGCCCCAAATTTCTAATCTGATTCCCTATTTCGAGAACTTCTGGATCAACTACACACTGTTCGTAAATAGGATTATCTATCATAATCGTCTCGATTTTCGATGTTAGTTCTACTTCTGCAGCAGTACGTTCTGCTGCTTGATTCACTAAATCAGTTCCAAAAGTCGAAATGGCATTTTTGATTCGAGTTTCCATTTCTCTATTTAATTTATTTTGTGCACCGACTCTTTCTTGATTAGCTAACTGTTCAGCTTCAACGCCGGAGTCGTATGCATTATCAACAGCGTTAGTGTGATACCAATAAGCAAGGCAAACTAACAGTACTGGAACAATAATTTTCCAATACTGCTTAAAAATTTCACCAATCCATTTTCCTGCTCCTAAGAGCTTAAATATAAACAACATGTCATTTGCCTTTCATGAAATTATTGAAGCTGAGAATTGATCTCATCTTCTTTGTATCCTTCTCATTCTCTCTTTTATACTTGTTTTTCTTTTTACCCATTGGTGGTTCACCATCTTGACCTACGCCAGTACCAGCGATATCTCCTCCACCTACAACATTTGTCGGAGCTTCTTCATTCATAATGGTAAACCTAAAGCTGTTAATTCTTTATTGAGTATATTAAAATCATCATCATCCAATTCAGTTTTAAGAATATTGACCATTTGCGAATCAGTATCACTTTTAAATTCATTTAAGAAGCGATCATGTCTGTTAAGGTGAGATTGGATTGCTAAATGATTTAGTCTATGCCAATATTCATCAAGAACACTTGCTAATTGTGGGTTTCGAGTTTTAACCGATGTAAATTTGGTTCTAGTTGCGTCAGCAGCCTTTCTGAGCATTTCAGAAATTGTATGTAGATCGTTGCGTGGATTTTCTTCTGGAACCCCTTCTTCCGTAATCATGCCTACTGAGAAGTGGACAAATTTAAGTCCATTCAATTCTTCAGAGATATGGACAACTAAACCATCATCACGGGTAATAGGGTCTGTGAAAATCGTTCCAGTGTCTGCATATTCATATACAGTCCAGCCTTCAGAGATATCGAAGCCAGTTTCGCCGAGATAATCTAAAATCTCTGCTGGCTCTGCCTGAGTTTTAACGTATTTGATTCCGTCCAATTCTTCACCTAATTGACCAACCGCGCCCCTTGGTGCTGTAGTTTCAAACGCCCGTCTGAAGTTGTCAATCTCTAATTGTATATTTTCCATCAAATTTTCCTTAATACTTCTACTATATATTCGTCCATTGAAATATCACTCGAGTGCAGTGCTGGCTTATATCCTACCTTTTCAACTTTAGGTGGCATTCTGTTTAGAAACAACAAAAACGGTTTTAAATATTCATGGTAATCATTTAATTTTAGGAACAACATGGGAGTCGTTCCATGGCCGAACATATTATAGAGAACAATTAAATGGTTTAAGATGAGACGTTCGCGTAGCTCGCCCGAATCTCTGTATTTGCCAAATAGTCGTTTAAGATATTTAAATCTTTTTAAATCATCATGAAATTCATCTTGATTATAGCACTGCGGGTTATCATAAAATTTGGCTGCATAGAGTATAAAATTATCATCATTTAAATTGTTGTTTCTAATCATTGGTATTAAACTAACCTTACCTTTACATCTCCACTGGACGTGTAGTATGGTTCCCCAACATTTACACCTGCACCGGCTGCGCCGGGATCATCATCATAAGGTCCGACGAATATTGAGCTCTTTAACATTGAGCCTTCTATTACAGACGTCGTCGTGTTGGCTCCATCAACCTTTTCTATAATGAAACGGTCATTGGAGCCAACAGTATTAGCCGATGGCAACTCATTAAGCTTTTTTGCTCTGCTTGACATAAACTATTATTCAGGCAGTTCGGTGTCGTCTGTAGCGTCACCAGTAATAGTGTTCATAGCCACAAGAGTTTCATATTGGACTCGACCAGCTCGACCACCAGCAGTTGCCGTTAGAGTTGCGCCTGAACCGGTACCGGTAGTAATTGTTACCGTAGGGTTCTTAAGATCAAATCCATCGCCTGCTGCAGTAATAGTTACAGACGTAATAACGCCTGAACCATCAGTTCCGATTGTACCGGTTGCGTTTGTTCCATCAGATGTTACCGCAAATGTATCGGCATTATCGTATGCAGTACCACCGACAGTCACGGCAATATCTGTGATAGAGCCGGTACCAGCAGTTCTAAGTACCCAACCAGAGTGAGTTACTTTAGATGATTCACCATTGGTGTTTGCCATTTCAGCAGATGAAACACCGAACTGACCGACGGCTGCACCTTCGACAAATGCACCTACGGTAGTATTACCAAATAGTGCTGTTTGATTTGCAGTATTTGCTTCTGTGTTTGTTTGAGATGGTGCATAAAACGCTGAATTTGCGGCATCATCCGTATTTCCCCAAGAACCCATTTACTTTCTCCTATATGTTCTTATTTTTATTTATTAATCTTATTTAAGTAGTTTTGGGTTCTTATGACCCGCCGATTTTTTACTTGCTAATCTGGCTCCAGCTTCTCTATTATAAGCTTTACGATCTAGATCTTTAGATTTATTATAGTGATCTGTCTTCTTCTTATCATATTTCCACCATCTTTCACTTTTTCTGTTATGGATGTTTTCACCCGCTTTGGCGTCGTCGTATACTCTCGACTTCTCTATGTGTTTGTCACTTTTCTTATGGTTTTTTTTAGCAGATTTCTCTGCCTTTTCGCTATAAGATTTTAAAGTATCATCTGACAATTCACTTAAATAGTTCTCTAACCTAACAACACCGCTTTGAAATGCAACTTCTATATATTCATCATTTTCAGAAAGAATGTTACCGAAACCGTATTCGACGTGTTCAATAATATCTTCACCCTGAAGATTAAAATTTTCATGCATGCGTGTTTGAATGCGTGTGATACGGGTTTCATGTGGGTGCTCGTGATATTTCAAAACGTTCGCTGCCAATTTAGTACCCATATGCTTGAGATGGTAAGCATGATTAGTGTCATTGCCGCCATGACCTTGTAAGCCATCATATGAATAAGATCCACCAATATTATTATGGAATTGAACATGGGCGCTATGTTTAGATACTGTAGCAGTATGATAGCGACCAGTATCTGGTTCAAATTTGCCATGAACAGAATTGTGGTCAGTCTCACCGATTTTATTATAGCCATGATCCGCCAAACTTTTTCCTATATGTTTGGCGAATGCTTTTTTAGTTTCTTTACGATACTTTTCTTGTTTGCCATGATCCGCTTTTGCTTCATCTGCCGCCATTTTTCTCCAATCATTGTGAACATAAACATCGAAATGACCAGCGTGTTCTTTTTTCACATCACGATGTGAAGGTCTATAGTGTTCGCCACCCTTCTGATATTTTGAGGCATGTGGATTATTCTTACCTAAGCGACCCTTAAGCAATATTCTTTCATGTGGTGCTTTGTTTTTCTTAAGGTCTGCCAACTTCTTTTCAGATTTAGCATCGCCTGGTTTGTGAGTAAATCGGTATGCTGATGTTCTTTCAGTAGTAGACTCTTCTAAGTCTTCAATCTCTTCCTTTTGGAAGTCGTCGACTTCGCCTTGTGCATCAGGAGATGAGTCCATGCCCGATTTAGCAGCCTTAGGTACGTATGCACCGAGTTTATTTTTAGAGAGTTCTGTCATGAGATTGTGGCGAGTAGTATAACCTCTACCTTCCCAAAGAACATCAACCCAACCCTCTTCAAGAGATTCGATTGTGCCTATAGCAAGGGATCGGTCGATTAATTGATCACCGACTTTAAAATCTTCTTCATTCATTTTATCTACGGCTTTTTCAATACCCATTTGTCTGTTTGTTACTTTCTTAAGAGCCTTTTTAATCTTTTCATTATTCATACCCTCTTTAGAATTATAGTTCTTCTGGATAGTATTATGAAAATCTACAGATTTAGAACCACGGTCCATCGCAGCTTTCTTAATGTATGAAGCATGTGTCTTTTTAGAGAGTTCATCAATCTGTTGTTGCTCATCAATCTCTGTTTCTTCAGTCTTTATTGTAGATCTTCCAGCCTTCTTAATATATTTTAAATAATTTTTTCTGCTCTGTTCGCGATTATTACTGGAAGGATCGTTTGCAAATGCTCTAGCAGCTTTTGGATCAATAGGAAGACTCTCTTCACCCTTCTTAGCTACATAAAGATCTTTCTTGAATTTATTCTCATCATTGCGCTCGTCGAGCTCGACTTCTTTCTTACCTTTAACATCTTTAGTCTTCTCATCGCCATCTTGGTAAGAACAATCATCGGCTTTCTTTTTTTCCAATAACGATCTGATTTTATCATTTAAATCCATTACACCTACTCCTTTTATTTTTATTTATTCATTACGCATTATCAATGATTTTTTGCTTTATTTGTGTTAAACGTACACCCTTTTTACAATACTTATTGGCCACTTCTGCCGCCGGTGTATTTTTTTGCTCTGCCTCAGGATTATCGAGAGGTGTTTCAACTTCAGGTTTTTTGTTTGACATAATATCTCTTGCGATATTAGCTTGTGTTTTAAATCTTTTCATTTGATAATATCTCGCGTTTTCTTCTGTTTTCTCCAAATGACTTTACCATTAGGAGTGGTTACCTTTACATTCTTATAATCAGATGCGTTAGTATGAACTATTGGAATTCCTTCGATCTTACCTTCTTTAACCGCACCACCATCTGAAGCAACTTTCTTGTGGTCTTGATCTTGGCCCGGTGTATCTTTTTTATAATTTTCTACAGAAGAATCTGTACCAATTTCTCGGTCTTTAGGTTCGATTTTCATCTCATCAATTTTCTTAGAAGAATGTTTCAAGAAAGACTTCAATTCACCTTTAGATTTACCATACTTCTTTTTAAAGTTGCCGTTATCCATATCATCCGTATCGAAGTGAATGCTTGACATTTTACCTTCTTTAAGACGATTGCGACCTTTTACGAAGTCAGAATATTTGAGTTTCTTGTATTCTTTCTTCTTGGCTTTCCAAGTTTTACCCGAGTGATATTTGTATTCGCCAGCGTGGTAATCGTGTTCGGATTTATGATGATCTGCTTTCCTCTGCTCAAGGGCAGCTTGATGGGCAAGTTCTTCTTCTGCACCTCGAGCATGTTCTTTACTCTCAAATCCGTGATTTTTCCATTCGCCGTTACTTAGATCGCGCTGGATGCTGCGGCTATCATTGGCTAATTCTTTATGTATCACGTGTTGATTGTGGTGGCTGTTAGCTTTTTCTAAATGATGCTCAGCCTTTTTCGTCTTTTCAGCTTTATCATGTGCCTTACTCTGACGTTCTCTTTCTCGTTTAGTTTTACCACCGGAAGCTAGATCGGCTGCATTTGCTGAGGCTCTCTTGCGTAAAGCCTGAAGTTCTTCAGGTGAATATCTTCCCTCTTCAATTTGCACAAAGTCTTCCTTCGTGCAACGAGGTACCTCTTTACCGTTTACAACAGTGACACCTTTTTGCCTGAAACCCTTTTTACATGGACTTTTCGGATCAACGATTCTCTTGCCGAACTTATCAACAGTGTCAGTCCATGCCTCTTTCATAGATTTCTGGGCACGGTAAATTCCGTCATCTCTGTTAACGGCTTTACGTCCTATTTTAGCCATGTTTGGAGTATCTTCTGAATGTTCCCCATCCCTTTTGTTTTTATTATTACGGAGTACATTATACCTATCGTATTTTTTATCCATTTCTGGCTTGGCTTTTTTAATGTATCTATTTTTAAGATCGTCAGAAACTTCATTTAGCTTTTCATTTTCTTTTAATTGGAGATGCTTCTTATGGACTGACACCTCTTTATAGGTAGTTGGATTACTTTTGGTGCGAATACCCGTACTAGTCGGAACACTAATAATCACATGGTCTTTTTTATTGCTATCATGGCCTTGTATATAACCATTACCGTGTGGGGTCTTCTGGAAATATTTATATTTGCTCTGAGTGGCTTTACTCTTTGCAACTTCGTCTGAAGAGTGCTTATCCTTATCAAAGGAACCTCCAAGCTTCTTGGTTGCTCTTTTTACACCATCTTCGCGGTTCTGTCTTTTCTTTTCCCAGCGGTCATAGGTTTTAACTTCCGGGTCATCGTCACCGTAATCTTTTTTAATTTGTGCATGATAATCTTTATTCCAGTGTGGCTTTGATTGGCCATCAGCCTTTGAAATGTAATTCTTTAAGACACGATTAGAAACTTCCATAATATCACCAGACTCGAACTCATGTAAATCGCGATCCTCAGCGAAGTATGATTTACCGCGGTTAACATATGAATTGACTCTTGCGAATGCATATTGTTCTGGAGAGTATTTGTATTGTTCTTTCCACACTTCAAGTCCTCGAGTGAACACTTCACCGAGAACATTGATATCGATTCCACTTTTGTCTGATTTCTTCTGAAGTGCTCTATAAGCAGACGAATCTTCATTTACTATATCAGAAAATTTCTTGTAAAATTTGATGTATTTGTTCTTCTTGTTTGTAGCATCCTTAACACGAGCATCTTTACGACCGGTAAGTAATTCGTCGAAAGATTCATTGAATCCTTCTCTAACGTGTTCTTTCTTACCTAGATTGTCGAGCTTCGCACCTCTAAGGAAAGATTGTAGCCTTTTAGCTTCAGCTTGTTGAATGCGCGGCATCAACCGCATAGCAATCTTTTTAATAATCTTTTGCTTTCCGGCAATCTGTCTGTCGACATTAATTTTCTGTGAAGGGGAAAGATTTTCATAATCAGCACCCAACTTGCCAGCAAACTTACGTCTTACGATTTTGCGTGCTGCGGCGAAGGCTCTCTTATGGATAATCCTCTTTGGCGCTTTCTTGCGTTGAGCAATTTTCCTTGCAATTCTTAATTTGTTCTTGTTTTTCTTTACGATCATAGCTCTTTTCTTACGTTGTTGTAAGTCTAAAACTTCGTCGATATGTTCTTCTTCGTGCATCTGTTTCTTTCCCTAATAAAAAATGCCCCTTGACAAAGTCAAGAGACAGCTAAATCGTAAAACCAAAACAATCCCATTTCTCCGACGAATTATCTAGCTCGGGAGAAGTAGTAATTGTATCGTGGGTGTTTAATATTTGTAAATCCATCAAAGAGTTTTCCTAAGACTTATCTTTGTTAAAACGGGATTGCCTTGGCCTTACCGCCGCACAGAACTGCCTGTACAGTTCTATTTATAAAAGGAAAATTCTTGAGTCTTTAAACCTAAACCATGGCGTACTTCGTAGTATAATGCTTGAGCGAGTTTAATTTGGTTAGTTGGGCACATGTCGATAAATGTGCCCATATCGTCACGTAAAGCTGCTTCTCGCATTTTAGTAGCGCTAGAGCCATGAACACCTAGACCACCCTCTGAACGAGTGCCCGCAGACTTTACTTGAATAGTATCAAAAGTAAAATCCTTGCCATTATAAAGATTAACAATCCGCGTATATTCTTTAACTCTATCTTCACCACAAATCATCGTCACGTGATTATAACCATCATTGCATATATTTTTCAGATGCGCAATAAAGTCTGGACTTTTTTTGGTTGCGGCAACGAAGTTTATTTCTGGGAAAAATAGATTGAGATATTTCATCTTAGTGAAAATGTCGAGTGGATTTTTTTTCTTACTAAAAGTTTTAGACACGACGACCATATGATCAGCATCTGAATAATATGCCAAGTCGAGAATGTAATTTAAAACCTTCGCGTGACCTATTGTCGGCGGATTAAATCTACCAAAACTAAATATGATTTTCTTATCAGCTTTAACCACTAAACTTCTCAAAGTTTGCATGACTAAAGATGTCTCTATTAACAAGTTTCACAAAGGTACCACCAGATCGCGTTACGTATCCTTCATGACCTACTTGGTCGTCGCCAATATACATTTCAAGATCACCGCAACTTGAGCGTTTGTCGAGATAGTCGATGAGACTCCGTTTGTATCTTAATAAGGCGAGGTAAACTCGTAATATCTCATAAGGATAATTGTATTTATAAACAATGTCCCCTAGAGTTTGTTCATTTATTTCAATTCTATTTCTAACAAGACTATTAATTTCCTTTAACAGTACATTAATATTAGTTAATGAAGTTTTTTCATATGACTCATCTGAAATGTGACTAAAAGCTTCTTCCAAATCATAATATTCTTTTGGGGATATTAAACCATTGTTATCAAATCTCGTTATAGTTTTATCCGGGATATAATATCGCCCGCATAGAGTATTTTCATCACAATGGTGACCCATCGGGTGCGCATTACCGTGTCTATCATAGCGGGTATGTATAGCTAGAACCATCTCATAATCTACTGAATGAGCGCGCTTCTTAAATTTGTACGTAATGTTATTAGGCGTGCGGGAGCCGTCTTCTATATCTTTATGAAACAGCAAATCTGCCTGGAAGATATTACTATCTTTGTGGAGACTGGGATAATTTTTATAAAACTCATTCATCGTAGGCCAAAGTTTCTCAAGTTTTTCTACCAAACCAGGACTCCTAGCTCCATGATTTTTATGAATGTCTGATACGGAGTAATTAATTTTAGGTGTCTTATTAAAATAAGATTTAGAAGAAAGAAAGAACTTTTGCTCGACTGGACATATGCCGAATACTAATGCTGGCATTCCGTCGTATTTGATAGAATACGATTCTTGTTCCAGCGCGACCAAAGAAGACTTGGCACTCTGATAGTTCATTAATGCCAAGTCTTCTAAGTGGTGTATATGACTAACTTTCTGCATTGTATATCCTAACTGTTCTTGAGACGATCCAATGCTATGACAACTTCTCCTACTGCAGCATTCACTTCAGCTCCCATAATTTTAGCCAAGCCGTTGCGGTCAGATAGGTGCATACTTTCTTCAAGTCTTTCAATATCGACACCTATACTAAGTTTTTCCTTTGACATCGGAACCCATTTTTGCCCATTAAACTCTTCGCCTTCAGAGTTTGTTAAACAATCTAAGACATTTTCCAAATGATTAATTAAAGCTGTCTTAAGTTCCGCATCGATACTCATGGTCGAACTCCTTGAAAAACAAACCTAGGGGTTCTACCGTTAAACCCACCGCCACCATTTAAAAACAACTTCATCGTGCGCAACTTCTTCATATTAGGACTTTTCATAAGAGTGTAATTGGTGTTAGTTTCGATTACAGCATTTTCGATGATTTTATATTTCATTTAAAGTCCTTGATCTTGTGTTTAAATTCATCATTAGTTCTTTTACCCATCGGTGTATTATCCGTTGTTGATGGTTCACCGATTAGATTTTGGGCAGTTTCTTCCACGTCATACAATTTCATTCGTGATCGATCAATACCGATTGTAAAACGTCGGTTAGTTGTTGTATCACAGTATCGATTTTTCAGCTGTTTTACCATAACCTGATTTACACTTTCAAGTTCTTCTGACGATATAAGTGCTAACATTAAATCAGCGGTTGCTGGAAGACCAAAACTGTTCTTGGTCAATACACCATTACAATAGAATAGATTATCACCTGAAGTAGAAATATCCACAGTTTCCATTTCTCCCATCGGTTCAATCGCCATAATACGTTCATTGTAATCAATTTCAGAATCAGACAACTTTTGTTTATCAAGCTTTTCAGTTTCAAGCTTATACAACAAGTCAGTTAGAACATCGACAGGCATATCTCCAACCGGGTATTCATTTAGCACTAACCATTCTGCTTTCGCGAGACATTGCAAATATAGATTATCAGTTGGCATTAGTTTTCTCCACATTTAAATAATCGCCAACACTTAGCATTCCACTTTCAATAGAAATTCTACCACGCTTAGTTGGAAACACATGTTCAGCCGAAACGATAATAGTTTTGCCTGACTCGAGCTTAATCTCATAACACTGTTTGAGCTTGGAATGATGCACCATGTGGACAGTCTTATAGCGATCATTAGATGTTATCTGGTCGCCGACTTTTACATCTTTAATTTTCTTCTTACTACCATCAATTAGAGTCACTTCTTCCTCGGCATAGATACACTCTGAGGTGTCAGTCAACTCAACATCAGAGTTGTTAAATCCAGAACGCGTAACTTGGGTAGCTGAAAAAATGGGAACATCATATTCAACAGCTAGACCACGAATTTCTTCAGCAATAGATTTAATGTATGTGTATGAGTTTACATTTGAACCAGTTTTAACACGAGACGATGCACAGATGTTGATATAATCAATATAGATCATATCTGGCACGAAACGCTTTTTGATCTTCAACTCATTCAAAAGGTGACGGAAGTGACCAGCATGAGCAGAAGATGTTGGATATTCTTTAACAATCAGTTTACCAAGAGTTCTGGATTTTACTTTCTCGATTTGCTTAGTGTAATAATCCTTTGGAGCATTTTCCAAATCTTGAATCTTGATGTTGAGTAGATTTGCATCGATACGTTCTGCAATCTTTTCTTCAGCCATTTCCATAGTGATATAAAGGACATTTTTATTATCCATCAAGTTGGCTGCAGCGAAGTGACACATTGCCAAACTTTTGCCAACACCTGTATTGTGAGATTCAATTCCAGCAGTATAATACCTATGATTGTCATGATTAACCTGAATATCTACAATTGGAATTTTTTGACCAGTCAAATTTACAGATACATTTGAAACGCCATCCTTAGTCATGATTTTAGGTAAAGAGTTTTCTGAAACCGTATGACCACCCATCCGATTTTGCTTAAAGTGCATGCATTTTATTTCCAAATCACCTGCGGATATCCATTCACCTAAAGGAGTTTTGAATAAGTGATCAGAATTACATCTGACAGTATAACCGTTTTCAGTTTCTACAAAATATTCTTCGTGCTCACCCTTATCTACAAAGGTATTAACACCTACCCAACCATCGGGCGAATCTACTTCAATTTCATATCCGTCTTTTAACAACTGATCAATATCACCAATTGGCATTTCTTTTTCAACCCAATTCATAAAAACCTCAATTTAATAAATAATTCTAACAGGAACAGGAGTCTATACATGAATATTTATAAGAAAATATACGATAAACTGTGCAAAAATGGAAAAAACTTAAAAGAGCATTATGCTCCTAAATCTAATATACATAAACACCACATCAGACCAAAGCATGCTGGCGGATTAGATAAAAATTCTAATTTTACCTATCTGACAGTAAGAGAGCACATCATAGCACATTTTCTACTTTGGAAAATATACCAAAGCCCAAACGATTTAAGAGCTATGAAAATGTTAGGTGCAGAGCTTACACCTAAACAAAGATCAATTGTTGGTAAATATTGTCATGAAAATGGAATAGGATTTCATTCTAAAAAATATCAAAACAATAAACAGTGGCATTTAGATAGAGCTAAAAAATCAAGTGAAACCCAAAGGAAAAATAAGATTGGAGCTTTTTTTGATCCTGAGCTTAAAAAGGAAATAGCTTCTAAAGGTGGTAAAGAAGGCGTAAAAACCCAAAGGAAAAATAAGATTGGAGCTTTTTTTGATCCTGAGCTTAAAAAGGAAATAGCTTCTAAAGGTGGACAGGCGCTTAAAGGTTTAATATGCGTAACCAATGGAAAGCACAGGACAAGAATTAAACCAGAGCTCCTAAACAAATATATCTCGGAAGGATATAAAAAAGGTTTTACACTTTACGATATCTGACTTTTACCTTCGTTTCCGGGTGCACGCACCCTGCGAGGATGATTGTTAGAGTTTTACGTGATATGCCGCCTTTAGTGATATCATTCAGTTTAGCGATATCGAAAGGTACTTTGACTTCATCAAGGTGGTAATAATCGAAACGCCTATCAGCATCTTCGAGAAAGTCGTGACCAATATTCGTGTCAAATGATACTGCAAGGGCATCACTTAACATCTGTGGGATTGCGCCCTTCGATAAGTCTTTCTCCTCATCCATGACTTTAATCGATTCCATAATAGCGTTATGGAGAGCTTTATCTTGACAAAACTTTTCAGTAGAGTCTGACAACCATTGGATTTGCTGTTCGCACTTTTCGAGTCCATCTAACGTTTCAGTGCATTCTTTAAACACCGCTTCTTCAATAGGAATTTTCTCGAGATCGAGATACAGTGCTTCTTTTGTTGGTGATGCGCTATACTTAGCTATATATCGTTCGATTAATTTATAAACGACTTTGTCTGCATTCCTGTGAAAATACTCAGGCTTTAAGAATGCAATCGTCTTACGGACGAATTCATCATTATATAATAGATTTGATAATATAATCTTCTCAATATTCATTCAATCTCCACTTACTAATGTTGAGAGCAGCTTTATTTTGATACTGCTCTCGATTTCTACATATCTACAAATTTTCGCCAATGCGCTTTTTCTTCTGGAGTTTTTGCAGCATGCATCTTTTGACTATTTACCTGTATACCTCTATGTATACGAACTAAACCGAAATGTGACATATTATTCGTCTCCTATATTTGTTTATTTGCAGTGGGATGTCGTTATTCTTTAACATACTCGAGAACTTCGACTTTTCGTGTAAATTCTATGGAAACTTTCACGATCCTATACCTCTCATCTATTCGCGTTAAATGTCTAAAAAAAGATGTGGCCGTCAATCGGTCTTCAATAATAAAAGCTTCATCAGCTGGCACCCATTCTGGAGAAATATATTTCTGCTGATATCTATCAGTAAAACCTTTTCTCTTTAGAAAACAATTAGTTTGAGTATCTATTAGGGCGTAATACATTATTCGTCTTCTATATTTTCAAATACTTCCGCGACTTCATCTTCTTCAACAAGTTTACCATGCGATACTTGATATGTTTTCTTCACAAAATCTTGAAACTTTTCACATGCTATAATTGGTTCCCAAAATTCGGCGGTATTGGTCTCTTTTAACCTTAAGTTTTTTCCTATAATTTCACCTGTATCCATATTTACTCGCTGGTACCAACCCATTTTAGGCTTTATCACATGACCAGCTTCTAAAGCTAAATCTAAAAGACCAGACCATTTAGAAATACCACCAGTAAACTTGACAGTAATAGGAATTTTAGATTTTTCTTTAACATATCTAGATTTTTCTACGTTAATAATGAAGTTATAACCAAGAAGTTCTTTTCCGTCTTTATCTTGCTGTCTACCGATAATAAACACATTGTCGGACGAATACATTCCTCCAGACCCGCCGGATACGATGGGCTTACTGAACATTTCCATAGTCATGTAAACATGATTAACTACCAACATTGGAATATTTTTTAGATTTAAGTGTGGAGTTACCATTCTAAAGAATGACTTTAATTGTTTAGCTCTAGTCATATCAGCTACAGATTTTCCATCAATTGCATCATCTACTTCCTTTTTAGAAGCCATATTACCAATAGAATCTATAGCGATTACGAGCTTATCTCCTCTAACAACGTCTTTTAGTTGCGTCATAACATCAAATTTCATTTGTTCAATGTCAGTCAGTGGTGTATGGACCACTCTTTCCATATCTAAACCTACAGCATCAAAATACCCCTTTGGAGTACCAAATTCTGAATCATAAAACAAACATACTGCATCTGGATATTTGTCCATGTAGGCTTTTACTGAAATTAAGGTGAAAAGTGTTTTAAAGTGACGAGATGGGCCGGCCCACTGAGTAAGTCCCGGTGTTAAACCACCATGTAAGTCGCCAGAATACGCGACATTAATAGCAGGAATAGATGTCGTAATCATATCTTTAGCATTAAAGAATTCAGATTCAGATAGAACTGCAGTTTCTTTAATTGTTGAATTTTTTTTAATTTTATCCAATAGTGACATGGTATTATCCTTTTAAAATTGTATTTAGTTTATCAATGAATTCGTCAATTTTTTCTGCTCGACCAGGCCACTCTATGATTGGCTTCGTTTCGGCATCTTTTCTTAAATTGTTAAGTAATGGCATAACGGCGTCGTAGATTTGTTGAGCTTTGTCTGTTTTTACAAGTGTCTTCTCGGCCTCGCCAGCAGTGTAAGCGCTAAAGCCAAAATCAAAATCATCCATTCCGTGGTTTCCTTTTATGCGGTGGTTCTTTTTCCCATAAATTTCCACTATTAATTATGTCTTGACGATGTTCATCTAATGTTTTAGGTTTAAATTCTTTTTCCATCTCTTTAAAATACAGAGGTTTGAGATCAATTAGAAAAGTTCTGAGGCGGTCAGCCAAGTCAATATCATTTTCAGATCCGTCTACATTATCGAGCAGTTCAATCAATCTATTTACCGTAAACTCATCTAGAGGTAATTGTTTAGAAATTCTATTATAATAGTATGCTTGCTCCCAAATGTGCATTCGTTGGGCGCTCTGTTCAGCACAAGTTTCATAATTTGTATAATATTCATTTAAATTGATCATGAGAACCAATCCTCCAACGTTGATACCTTTTCAGCATTCCATCCGATAGCTTTCAGTATAGATTGCAGGGGATCAATAAACGACTTTTCAAACTGTAAATCGTAATCAATGTATCTCTCTATCTCGAACTCAGGCGGCAGATTGTCTGGACATGCTACAACGTTCGAAAAGTATGGATTTGGCTGTTTAAGTTGAGCATACCGAATTTTATCGCCGCTGCCTATCTGCTCATATTTATCACCAATATCGTGTTCTTTTAGCAATCTATTAAATAAAATTGAACCTTTTACATGGATGGGAGTACCGCTTACGAATCCTTCTTTCGAAGCCCATTTATCTATATCCGAGATACCTCGGGGAAATGCGATTTGTTCGAAGTCGAACTCTGTAAATTCATCTCTAAATTTCTCAACATATTCTTGAAGATCACTTTCCTCTTTCAACATGATAATTTTCAGGGCATTCTTAATTGCATTTCTACAAACCGCAGGAGTAGATGATTTGATCGCTTCGATACCAGACATTTTAAGTTTAGGCTCTGAGTATTCAACTCCTTCTTGGTTGAATACGTTGAGAATATATCTCTTCTTCGCAGTCCAAATTCCCTTGTTGGCTATGCATTCTCTCTTCATTTGCATTTTCTGTTGAGATGCCTGCATCATTTCTGCGAGTTCTTCGTAATAACGATCGATAGCTGGCTCAAGCTTCTTTTCACAGTATTGATCAAGAATTCTAGATATTTCTTGATCGGATTTGCCTTCAGGAATTACCTTCTTGACAAGTTCATCTAGAGTAATGTAAACTGAATTATGCACGCATATATCATTAGCAAAAAAGTTATGATTATCTTCAACTTCTATATCATAAACATAATCTTCAATCTCACCTAAATCTTCTACTGTATAGTTTAAATCAAATTTTAGTTCTGACATGTTTTAAAATTCTTTCAATGGTTTTATTAGGATCTTTTGTATAATCATATTCCCAAATGGTAATGCATTCAATGTTACGCTTTTCTAATATTAGTTTTAATTTATAATCGTCTTCTTCCCATCTCTCTTTAGCCTTCACTTTAGTCTGACCCCGCCCCCTTAAGCATTCATTCGGATGATATAATTTTGGATTTCCATGATAATGATCTCCATGATATTCTATTGCAAAATTTAGTTCTGGACAAACGAAATCGTATTTTTTATAAGTGTTGTTATCTAAAATGCCATACTCACCGCCATTTTCCGCATAATAGCATTTCTTGTGTGTAAATGGTTCTGACCTTATTAGTTTAGAAAATAACCTCTGTGATGCTTTTGAGTATGGCGATTTTGATTTTCTTACATATTCTTCATATTTAATTTTACCATCATCGCCATATTTTCTGATGAAATTTTCTAAAGTTAATGCCTTTTTAGAATTAATTTCTAAATATTTGGATTTTCCTAAGTACTCTTCTGTATTTGTATATGCTTGCTTTTTACAATATTCATCGAATCTTCTTGTACCTTCATATTCGCCGTATTTTGAAACTAAATTCTCTAATGTAACTGCTCTAGATTTATTAAATTCATCAAATTTAGTCTTTGTCCATCCGTGTTTTTTATTTTTATACTCAAAGGAATTTGTATATGCTTGCTTTTTACAATATTCATCGAATCTTCTTGTACCTTCATCTTCGCCGTATTTTGAAACTAAATTCTCTAAAGTTATGGCCTTTAGAGAATTTAGTTTATCATACTTTTGTTTTCCTAATTCTTCACCGTACATTAAAATGCATTTTTCTAGAGATACAACTGATCCTAAGTGTAAACAAGTCTTAACAATATGATACAAATCATCTATGTTTGGATTTCGGTATTTAATAATATTTTCAACCGAAGATTTGTGTATGTTATTTTCTAAATATTCAATCTGGCTGCATGTTAAACTGCATTCAATGTTTACTTCTGAACCGTATTTCTTATATTTTCTTATTATTTTCTTCATCTGTTATCATTGAATCCTTATCTGTTCCTATTATATTTATAATACTGTGAATTTTTGGATTCAGTTTATGTGGTTTTATAGATGATATTTTTTTTGTGTTTACGTTCCGTGCTATAATACTATGATCTTCTGTGACAACAACAGACTTCCCGTCATTGTTCGTAATCCTAAACATCCTCTTTTTTACTTTATGTTTCATAACATAATTAATACTTTTTGTTTCTAATTTTCCTTCCTTAGAAACTGAAGGCGTAGTGTCATTTTCACACAATTTAACATAATTGTGATTAAATTTATCGCACTTTAAGAAAATGTCTTCTTTGAGATTATAATAATCTTCAATTGTCATATCTACACCGTTTACATTTATAACAGACTCACCAACGACTGAATCCGTATCAGACGCGATCACATAATCAGCGTTTTCAGTACCAAGAAGTTTGTTGAAATATTCATTCAAGCGGTCTGCAATCCATCTAATTGAAAGCTGGCCAGACATTGTAATAGCTTCAGCATGATTAATATCATACCAACGGAAATACCTGTTGCCGAGAGCACCATAAGCTGAGTTGAGCTGAATCTTTTTAGCCATTTGAAGATTATTGAGCTTAGATATTATTTTCTCTAATTCCCACCTCTCTTTCTTATCAGAAGTGATCTGAAGCTTCTGTTGAGCGCTGATCATTTGCTTCTTGTAGACTTTACGATCATTATACATTTTCTGCATAAGAGCTGCAAGAAAACCTTGTTCGCTCTTGTCGTAAAAGCACCCATTGGCGCAATATGAATATTGGTCGTCTAGGTTCACCTTTCTTTCTAAAAGATCATCAATCGACGGGAACCCTGACATCTTACCTCTGAATTTCTCAGGTGAGATATTATATTGCATGATAAGGTGTGGATATAGTGAATTCAAGTCAAATGATATCACCCACTTGTGTAGACCGGTTTGAGGTGCCTTAACATAACCACCAACTAGTGGAGCATTAAATCCTGGTTCATTTTTCATTGGGATCACGTAACCCTGATCCATCAGATAATTGTGGATCATGATGTCCCATTGACGAACTGAAGCTAAAGTATCTTGATAGTTTACTTTCGCGTCATACGCTAGAGCAAAAACTAGATCAATGAGTTTAAGTTTTTCTTCTAATTTGAAAACCAAATCGACATCGTGAATATTGTAGGCTACGTACTTTTGAGGATCTTTTGCATACAAGTCATCAAGGTTGCCATATTCAGAATAATCAATCTTCTTTTCACCAAGCTCCTCTTGACATATGAAGTCAAGTCTATAACTTTCACGTGGTGTATATATGAATTTCTTATAAAGCTGCATGTAATCTAATACAGCGATACCTTCAATTCTAAATGAAGGGCAAGGTTTACCTTTGATATAAACTTCATACTGGTTCAATTTGCCCCAAGGGCTAAGTTCTTTAGCGAATTTCTCACCAAGAACACGAATAATTCTATTCACTAAATATGGAATATCATAAAATTCACAGTTCCAACCCGTAATTACATCGGGATCGAGATACTTCCAGATTTCTATAATCTTGATTAGCATCTCTCTTTCACTTTTACAACGATAGTAAACTACGTTTTCATTAGTTTCTTCAAAGTCTTTCACACCAAACACGTAACGCATATTACCTTTTCTTAAGGTAACACAAGTGATTTCATTTGGTACTGTTGTAACTGAGGTTGCGATGTCCACTCTTCGAGTCATCGCGTTTTCGATATCTATACCTACAACCGAGATATTCTCAGGTTCATAGTTTATAGTGCCTTGGAAATTATCATAGATAAACGCATACTGAAAGGTTGAAAGACCGTAGATGGAGAAACCGCCCACATCTTCATATTGTTTAATAAATTGCCGTGCATCGTACATCGTGTTGAAATTTTTCTTTTCAACATACTTACCATCAAGCGTTTTGAATTGTGTTTCTGTTGAAGCTGGTACGAATAAGTATGGGGAATATGAATAGATTTCTTTATGGGGTTTTCCTGCCTTTACACCTTTAGCATATATTCTTCCCTTGTTAAGGAAGATGTTTGTGTAAAAATCCATGAATGTTCCTCAATAATAAATAATCTAGTATAATATATATACGCCAAACTCAACATTGGAGAAGTAAATGGCTGTTAATTTTCGTAAGCATAGTGATGTTTTTGACAAATCACTCGCTGTAATCTTGTATCACGAAGGTGGATATGTTAACCATCCTAAAGATCCAGGTGGCGCAACCAATATGGGTGTCACAAAAAGGGTCTATGAAAAGTGGATCGGAAAGAAGGTAAAAGATCTTGACATGAGTCTAATCACTCAGAAAGATGTTACCCCAATCTATAAGAAAAACTATTGGGACAAGATTAAAGGTGACAAACTTCCCGCAGGTCTAAGCCTTGCAGTTTTTGATTTTGCTGTAAATGCTGGTGTTAGTCGCGCATCTAAATATCTTCAACAATTAGTTGGAGTAAAGCAAGATGGCGCAATCGGACGTAAAACTCTTAAAGCAGTAGATGAATATGTAAGCACATATTCAAAAAATGTTGCGGTTAAGAAGTATTCACAATTGAGACTCAATTTCTACAAGCGCCTAAAAACATTCCCTACATTTGGTAGAGGATGGTTAAGAAGAGTTGATAGTGTAGAACAGTCGGCTTTAAAGATACTCTAATCAGAAGGGGGAGTTTTAACTCTCCCCTTCTGAATATCTTATTTAATTTTTACTTTCTTCTTTTTGTCTTTCTTCTTAATATAATTAAGAGAAACAATCAGAAGACCGTTTTCAAAATTCGCTTGAATAGATTCATGATCGATATTGTCATTTAGACGGAATTTTTTGGCGAATGCTCTTTTAGCAATTCCTTTATGGACATAGTTGGTTTCAGTATCCGGTTCAGATTTATTAGCCTTAACCACAAGCATGTCCCCATCAATTTCTACGTTGACTTCGTCTTTAGTAAATCCTGCTACAGCAATCTCGACAGAGATACCATTCTCAGTTTTAACGACGTTATGAGGTGGGTATGTTTCGAAATTGCCTTGTGATAAAAACTTATCAAAGTTCTTAAACAATACATCTGCACCTAGAAGTACTTTATCCATACTATCGATGTTTTTCTCAAAATCTTTAAAATTAAATGCCATTTAATTCTCCTATTAAGCAAGTTTGGTGGCTGAGAGTCCAATTATGCAACTCTCAGCCATATTTATGACGATTATTAGCATTCGAAAATCCTTTGATCGTCAAAATCCGGATTTTCGCCATTGTAGCCACGGGGGTTACAAATGATTCGAGTTCCACCTATACTATAGTCATTAGATGAATGCACGTGACCATGTGTCCACATTTTAATTTGTGGGCGCGCTTCGATAAAATCAAATAACTCTGAACAAAAGCCGCCATTCATGTAAATTTGATCTTTAAATCGAGGCGTAACACTTAGTCGAGAAGGAGCATGATGGGTACAGACCACAACATTCTCTTCACCTGCACTCTCTTTATCGATGAAACTTAAACTATCACGATGTTCCATAAATGTATCGTAAGGATTCAATTTACGATATGCACCTTGTCTATGTCTAGTAATGATTTTGTAATCGTTCATACCAGAGTTTATTGTAGAATATGTGATTGGGCAGTCTTTATTCACATCTGTCCACAGACATGTACCTATAAACTTAATGTTATCAATTACAATAGATTGCTTTTCAAGAAGGTGAATGTTCCTATACGGAGCTACTTCTTTGCGAATGATTTTTAATGTGTCTTCAAATCTTCCGTGGTAATGCTCATGGTTACCAATAACATAAATCACATCTTTCCAGTTCTGACTACAATGCTGTAAGAAATTTCTGAAGTGATTAGCGACACTATAATATGGGCTATTTACATTGCGCTTAAAATATTCCGCAACTAAGATATCCCCAGACAAAATAAGAAGATCCGAGCGAGCATTAGTTGGTCTATAAGTGTGTTCAAATTCTAAATGTAAATCACTAACTAATTGTATCTTCATAAATCAAATTATTCCTTATCCAGTTTCTCGTGCGGTAGACCCTGTTACCATTTTTAGAGAGCTGATAATACTTATCATTTTTACTAATTCCAATATGTTTGTAAGTGAATCTATTACCATTGTAAACGGTAAGACGTTTCATCACACCTTGGATTTTGATAGAGTATAATCGCCCCTCTTCAAGGTTCCAAAAATATCCCGGCAGGCCTTCAACTGCTGCGTATTTTTCATGAAAATTAATCATAGTTCAACCCATCTAATAGTATGTTTAAATCCGGCTTGTGTCATAGCTGACCAATATATGTATAACAGCCCATGTGAGTGAGCACTACCCATGTGGACAGTATCTCTAATAGCATAGGGAACCCAATCTGTAACATATTGTGTAAGAGCATCATCTAAAGATTTCGCAGATGAGCTTACAATCGTACCTTTAGGACAGATGATGATATGGATTTCGATTTCTTCACTCATCGATTGCCACCAAATCTGCTAGAGCACACGTATAGAATTGTGATGCTCCGTCTTCGATGACACATACGTGCGGAATACCTGTATCCAGAGTGTCGTCGCTATCAAGACCATACGTATAACCATTATACATTTTCACAACAGTTCCAGCTTTCAAGCCGCTTGCCTGATCTTCATTTACAGTATATTTAGTGTTCATGGTACCAATACATCCTTTGCGTTAGTGTGGCATAGTTTAATGCGTTCATTTCGCATGTCTTCAGTAGATTTCCCAAGCTTCTTTTCATTTTCAGAGCTAACGCGAATGCCCCAACCGTTTTTGTGAAGATCACCACCCATACACGTGTTAAACAGCGCTTGATATCGCTTCTCTTCAGGAGCAAGAGTTTCTACGGTTTTAGTTTTAATAACGGTTTTGGTTACTATTTGCGGCGTCATATCTATAAAATCTAACGCTTTAGCATCACAATATTCGTGTTGGCCGGCAAGCGGATCAACCTTATGATCATCAAACGCGTACAATGAAACTGATTCCTTACATTTAGCATATGCGTCGCCATATTTGGCCGCAATAGTTTGTACGACTGGGACTTTAACTCTGACAGTTTTGTAGTCCGGAGGAGGAACTGACGATAAGACGGCATACACTATCCACATAATCCCGACTCCTTGTGCTGCTGCCCACATACGCCATGTGGGATTACTGTACTCGAGAGAGCCGTATTTGGGGGTAGTACTCCCATGATCGCGCTGAACCCACGAGATAACACCGACAACGGCACAAACTACCGTCGCAAGTATGAATGGCACAAATAAAGTATCTGCTATGCCATTCGCAAAATGTCCAATCCAACTAATCATATCAATTCCATTCATATAAGTGTTTAATCGGGGCCAGAGTTATTACCCCACGGGTCTTCGTTAGGCGCGTATTTGTATTTTTCAAACTGAGCAGTAATCTTCTTTTCCAGTTCATCGAAATGAACTGGGCGATAGTCCTGTTGCTCAACACAAACACTCATATAACGAGGATCGATCTTATCATTCAACATCACACGATTGCCATGTAGATGACCGTGAACATTTACACGAAAGCGCGCAATTGAATCCGGGTGAATTGGGATATGGGTCATGACCCAGCGAGCTTTACCGCCAGACATGGTCACATTAACTCCACGCAAAGCTTCAAAGCCAGCTGCATAATAATCTTTATTCTTAAATGGGTCATGATTACCCATGATCAAGATTTTACGACCATTAAGACGTTCAAGTGTTTTAAGATTTTTTCGAGCAATGACAACATCACCCAAGTGATATACGGTATCATGCGGTTTTACAACTTCATTCCAACGTTCAACCATTGTATTATCCATCTCTTCGTTTGAAGTAAATGGTCGCAATGGCGTGCCATCGGGGTTCTTGAATTTTGCCCAAGAATTAGCATGTCCGAAATGAGTATCGGAAATTACAAATCTGTTTACATATTTAGTCATATCGAATCGTTTTTCCTTTGAACCAACCCTCGCAAACAGTTCCTTTTACTGCTGCGCCTGTCGCCGTTTTTGCTCGAAAGCCGGTTTTAAATGCGTCATCTTCGCTACACGAGAAGAATTCATATCCAGTAATCTCAATGTCAGTGTGACCTTGAATTTCGAGCAATTTACTAGCGCTCTCATCACGGGTGCAGGCGGCGATTGAAGCGGTCATTGCTACAAGTAAAATCACTTTCTTCATATTATTTTCCTTTTCAATCTTCTAAAATTTCTACAGCATCGCAATTAAACCAGGTTCGGCCATCATCAGTCATTGTAGGAAGTTGATCATGATCAGGATCGTAGCCTTCACATACTTCTAAAATTTTATCGTGGAATTCTTCATACCAAAAATGACCTTTGCCTGGAATGATTCGAAACTTTGTACCAACACCAATCATGTTACAGCCTTTACAATTTTGTTTTCAGAGTTAAGAACATAACCCTTAATATCAAAAACACGGGTCATTAGAGACTCATATACTTTTTCAAAAGTCGGCTGGCCATCCTTCAAACCAAACACAACGTCTTCAATTTCCATTAGGGCGAGTAACGCGTCATCACGATCTATCATCATATCTGCTCCTTTGTTATTATTATAATATCAAATCTGAGCAAAAATGTCAACCAAATCCGCGATTTATTTTACACGGGACCAATTTCTGCGCAAACGCGGTCAAAAATCCATTGATGTGGATCACCCGTGCGCGCTTTTGCTGTACCATATGGCATCTCGCCTGAGCTTAAATAATATTCAAAAGCATATGGGTAAAATTCAGGATTATTATACACCATATATTCAGCATTTTCCAAAGTTATATTAAACTTCACGATTGGGCACTCATTATTCATAATCACGCACAATCTTAAATTTTGGGAAGCGGGGTTTACCAGCTGGTGTATAGTTTTGAAACATTACAGTTCCAGGTTTGCCGATAAATTCTTCTTTATTTTCAAGAAGCTTTTGGCAATATTCAAATGTCCCATTCGGCATTGCTGTAAAAGTTTGACCATCTGGAAGTTTGCATATTACTCTGCTCGCGATACCGGCACGATTGCCTTCTCCTTCAGTAATATCAAGGATTTCAAATTCTTCATCTTGGAATTCTTTCCATTTCAGAAGCTCTTTCGAACGTTTGTTAAGATACAACATATCAACAAGGCGGATCATTGCACCTTCATACCCGTCTTCGATAAATGATGATGCAATTTCGGCAACTTTATCTACATCAAATTCGATGAGTAGAGTATCGACCAATTCTACACAATCGGTATTTTCAAAATTATCATAGTAAATGAACTTGAAACAAGCTTGTCGCGCACTAAATCCAGCCGGCTTTCCAATATCGGCGTCAAAGATATAAAATTTAAGCTTTTCCTTAGATTCGGCTAAGTCTTCTGTAGTTGGTTTCTTTTTATTAATAAGCGACGTCAACTTATCGAAATTGTCACGGAAGGTGTGATTGTAAAGCTCGCCGTCCAAGGTCAGATCGGGATACTCTTCAAAAATAAACTGAACTGCTTCAAAAATGTGAGGAGATGAAAGGATTTCTTTACCAGAACGATAAAACATTCCTTTACTATTAATGATACAACGAATCCCATCCAATTTTGGTTGAATGTAAACTAGAGATACACCGGCTTTAAGAAGAAACTTTAAGCGATCTTGCCATTTCGAGGCGAGCATAGGTTTAAAATGTCTAACACGATCTACGTCATCTCGACTCTTCCAATAATCGCGTTCGAGCCTATGTTCATATAGCGACTCAATTTCTGATGCGGCCTGTTCTTCAGGTGTAGTTTCGTTTGCTTTACCAACGTTTTTACCTACAGCAGTAGTCCATTTTGAAACAACTTTCTTTCCATCTTCCTGACCAGATGTTGTTCTAAATTCAGAGCCTTGCTGCTCGGCAAACCAAATTTGTATTTTACCTGCTGAAGTACGCTTATAAAGAGTGTCACTTTTAATATTCATCGTACCCATGTCTTTCTATTCGAATATTGCACGATATCTACATCCGTTCCAAAACCTTCGTCAATAATTACCCATTCTACCACCTCATGTTCGATACACAATTTTCCCCACCAAGTCTTACCGACCCGCTTATTCTCAGTAACCTCATATTCGATGGCAACTACATCAGTGTCAGTTAGATCGCCTACGAATGGTTTTTCAGACGTTTTCATCATCGCACTCCGCAAATACCACAGTTAAACCAATTGCAAGAAGCTTCTTCATAGCAAGCATCCAAAAATAAATCCAGCCGCTAAAGAAAGAGGAAACAGCCAAATGCCATGGGAAAACTGAGACATAAATCCATTCCAAAATGCATTTTCAATATTCTTACCAATTCCTAAAAAATGTTTCTTATATAGCATCATATTATTTTTTCCTTTAACCCTGTCGAATAAGATATTTATTAGAAATTACTTTAAAACTAAATTCGCTTTTCATATCCTTAAAAACCAATCCTTCACGATATTTAGCATTGATAGACTTACCGTCCGCATAAGCAATAAGCTTATCCATGGTGTCAATACCAAGATTTTCTAAAGTATCATCTAATCCTATTACAGGAACATGATTAATCTTTTCTAATAGGCCATTACGTTCAAAATATTCAGCGGCTTCATGTGGAAGCATGTAGCGATATTCATCAATTAGAAAAATATTGAAAGCGTAGAAGCTAATCGCAGAAAGGCTTTCGATATTACCCTGAACACCAGGACCCATCATTTCGCCCTGAATGGCAATGTTGTCTTCACAATGATTTTCCATCCAACCTCTCATACCACTTTCATTAAACAGTTTAACGAAAGCATTACCGACATCATCAATCTTAAGACTTAGATTACGAGAACATACACCGACATCGCCGCGATTGTGATACATGGTCATGCTACTACCTTCAAGCTTGACTGTAACTTCATATTGGCGATCTAGATTAGCGAAAATATCGCTGCCGATATTTTGACAACGTTCTTGATCAGTCTTACGGAGAAATTCAGGAAAGTTACCTCTAATTTTACCAGCAAGCTGGGCAGGAATAATTGGCTCCCACTTATGAACATCCAATAATTCAGCAAAATCTTGATCTTGATGAAGACCATTAAATTGTTGGGCAGCCTCAGGAAAGCTCGCAATCGGTAGAGCTAGACCTTGTGATACTTGACCGCGCAATCTAATAGTCTTCAGACGTGCACCATGATGACCTTGCCAACTGATTTTATTATTCATTAGAAATTGGAAACGATGATCACTTTCTGGAAGGAAGCTATCGATTTCAAAATAAAGACAATCGTCTCCCTCTTTGAACTCGCCCTTTTTAGATACTACATCCCAGCCACCTACTCGCACACATTCGATCGCATCTGCATTTTCGATAGGACGAACTCCATCGATTTTTCTAATTGTCGCCATTTTTCTCATGGTGTTTCTTTCTTCTTGTGTAATATTTTATTTGATGAAATTCTTATAATCTTTCTTATAACTTTTTGGTTGGAATTGTCAACAATGACTTTCATGAGCCGTCATTGATCCAGCTCTACCCCGTCTATACTATAGCTCTCGCCAGGCGTTCCACACATAGGTTTACCGTTCCTATCTAACCGCGGAATCGTATTACTTTCAAGGGTATTAATAATATAATTGCAGCGCGTTGCAGGATCTACCCAAATTCGTATAAACTTTACGTTAGATTCTGAGTAAAGACCGCCGTATCCACTGATGGAACTTCCATCAACTGGAACTGGGTCGCGCCCTTCCGTACAAGCTGCTGTGACTAAGACAAGAGCTGCTACAAGAGTAACTTTAATATTCTTCGAATAGCAATACATCAATAAATCCTTCATCAGTTGTTGGTTGTTGATATGAGGTGGCCATATTCTTTAATACCTTGTTAGGTATAGTTTTGCCAAGTCTTTCATTTAATCGTCGATAATGTTCCTCGGCATCAGGTGTAGGAAATACAAAAGCTCTAAGTTCATGCGTATTTTCAAAGATCTTTACAAATCGTGCTCTTGATTTCGGTGTCAAATTTGTACGATCGATTACAACTATTTTATGTTGAATCTTAGCAAGAACTTTCGCTACATTGAATACATACGCTTGAGCTGCTTTACCGTATTTGGTAAATCCTTCATTATAAGTGATGCCGTCTTTATCTGCCTTTTCTTTGATATAGTTATCGGAAGACACTACGCGAATATCTTCATCCGGATTGAGTTTAAATAATTCTTCAATCCAAGTAGACTTACCAGACGCTGGCATTCCAACTAAAACCCAACACTGCGGTTTTGATACGTCCATTTCATTTATTTCAGCCGTCATTCTAATTTCCTAGTTTCGACCATACCTCGAAACTCCCAGTTCCAAAATTTAGTCTTCTTAAAATTGCTTCTTGTAGCCTCATAATCAATTTCATAAGGTATGCTTGCAGAGCTTGTCATCCATTTTGCAGCTTTAGTGTGTTTTAAGTGCAAATCTTCAGATTTCAAATACTCTTCAAAATTCTTCTTACGTAGAGTTTTAAGACAAATATAAAAAGAAAGTGCGAAAGCTGACACAATTCCTACCATTATTTCAATAAGCATTATACTTTACTCCTTGTAACCAAGCATCTCTCAACACTTCGTATTTAGCAGTTTTAGAAAGAGTCTTTCTAATCGTGCCCATCACATCGCGGCATAGGCTTTCACGTGAATAACCGTCAAAGGTGCGGAAAAGCATTTGCGCATCATATTTATCTAGTTTAGGAACATGTTCAAGAGCAAATCTTTTTCTATCAACATTACTCTGGTGAATTGTTTTTGCAGTAAGTTCTATAGCAGAAACTTTATTCGCAATTGCTTCTAAAATTTTCTTCTCGAATTCAGATAGGCGAACACGTTCAACATCAGTCACGTTCGCTTTAATATCGTCTAGATTGTTATCTAAAATTAACTGAACAATATTACGGTCTTGAAGGATTGCTTCTTTCGCCTTATGAATTTGAACATACCAATGACACTTAAGCTTAGTCATGTGGCCGCCATCAAAACGAACAACGAAACCTTCGACATCTTCCATATCGTGAACATGCTTCACAAAATCATCAATACCATTTGAGAAGTTGAAAGCTTTCACGACCGGAATATTAAAGTGCTTTTCATTTTTTTCTAACCACAAATGATCTGTATATGTGCCGGTTTCTATATTGCGGATGGCCGTCAAAATAAGTCGATCTTCGGGCTGATCTAGAACAATACGTTGTTTGTTAGAACACCATTCGAAGATCGGAGTTGCGCCTCTTTCAATATACCATTTAGCCATTTCATCATACTGAGGATTGTTTTTCACAAAGGTCTGGACTGGCTTTGCCACATCAGTATCACCCATTTTTGTTCCCCAGATTAGGTTGTCACCAACCATAAATGGAGCGATCATCGAACCGTCAAGTTTATCCAAAATGACATGATCGTTGGAAAGGTTAACATTATTCTGTAGTGTCTCATCGCGCTCATTCACATTAAAGAATTTGTGATAAGGTCGACGAATGATAGCACGAGTTTCAGTATCAAAGATAATGCCACGGCATTCACGGCGAAGCGCATTCGCAAGCGCACGCTCTGCTCGCATTTTCGCGCTTCCACCAGTGACCTTTACCGGTGGAAAAGTGTCTTCGAAGTTTACATTATAGTTTACTACAGTGTAACCTTCCTTCTCAGCGACAACAAATTCATCGCGACCTTCGATTGCTGGAAGCAAATCATCAAGAGTTCTAATGGTTGGAAATTCATATTCAAATTTCATCATGTCAATACTTCCTCAGTAATAGGATTACGGATACCATTGGTTTTAATCTTTACCTTTTCGTATGCTTGACCGGAAATGCCCCATTCACCCAGCTTCTCAATCAAAGCATCAGCTTCCTCGCTAGTATATGGGCCATATGCATCTTCAAAATTCCGGGTCCAACATTGGCAATCGCCTTCGTTGTATGTGTCGAGTTCTATGATTAAATAGTTTTTCATTTATTGAACTTTCTCAAAACCGCAAATTGCAACCTCATATGATAGATCATTTACAACAAACCTATCACCTACCATCGCTGAGCGATGACCATAGATATGGCCGTCATGCTCTTCAAGCGGCTTGATAACTTCAATAGAAGGGTGATAATCATAATTTGGTGTACCATCTTTAAACTCTGGTCCACGACTCCAACTACCCCCAACATTTTGGATACGGCGCCATGCTTGTTCAAGAGCATCTTCAACACAATTAGTATCGATCACTGCAACGTTTGCAACATGTTCTTTAGCGAAATAAACAGCAACTTTCATAATCAATCTCCATTTGATAAAATTATCTTACTCTATTTCAAACAAAATGTCAACCAAAAAAAGGGCCCAGGCATAAAGCCCGAGCCTGAGTCTTAGGGAGAAGTGAGTAATTTAACCCATTACTCAGTGGGATGCGAGAAACTCTTTAACTGATTCAATCGTCTTCTTAACAATCTCATCATCTTCGGGTAAATAGACGAAGCCGTAACCATTTGCTGATTTAAAGTTATCAATGTTCTTATAGTGGTCATCAATAAGAAAGGCTTTGTCATGGGCAAGAATGGCTTTATCTCTACCTGAAGTGGTAGTGCAAAATGGAACATCAATCAATGATGGGAAATGCTTCTCGATAAAGCGTGATTTTTGATCACGAACTGTAGAAATTGGCCGATAAAAATATCCAGTAGAAGTCAGAATTGCAATATTAATTAGGCCTTGTTCTTTAAGATCATTTAAAGATGCTACAAGCAGCTTCGAATTGATCACCGTTTTCTGGTCTTCAAACATATTCTGTTTGACATAATCAGGTAGATATTCATTAAACAATTGTGACTTTGATACTAAATGCTCTTCTAATCTTGAAGTATTGATACCATAAAGATTAAACATACCTCTGTCCATGTCGGCAATCACACCGTCCATGTCGAGATACACAATAGGTAAATTTAGTTTACTTTGTTTCATATTAATTCCATAGTGCTCCATAATATTTGGCGAAAAGCTGTAGACCATTCTCTTTTCTTTTTCTATATTCTGACAGACCCACATCATCAACCCAATATTTAAGCTTATCTGGGTCTTTTTGATGATTGAATGTCAATGTTTTCGCATTGTCTAGTTTACTATCATTGTAGACCAATTCTAACTGATCACTATTATGGCGAAATTGGTCTTCGCCTTCGCCATCTTTAGCAAGCTCAGTGAATGTCCAAATCATTTCACCGAGTACGAATTTCCACCTCTGTTCACCAAGATCCTCCATTACGGCATCGTAACCTCCATCATTTGATTCATAATGGAGGTTAGGCGGAACATCTTCGTTAGACACGGACGGGATGCCGTTTTGCTGGTCTCTCAATTCGACGAGTATAGGTGCAACTATAAGAGCAATTGTATGATCTGCACCCCAAACATCAAAACCATCGACTTTAATTTTGATTTTGCGTTTTCTATTTCTAGACACCCTGTTGATTGGTTCGAAAGCGATATCAAGGACATCGAAAAGACGATAAATTACTTTATCATACCACAAATAATTATCTTCTGTCAGATTGCCTCGACGATTATTGTAAAGACGTTCCCACCTATTAATGCGAATTAGATCACGCGGATATGGTCCAATGTCAATCTTCATCATCTACCTTATAGAATTTTATAAACAGTATGCTACTAAATATAGCACCAAGGCCGATAGACCCAATTAAGGGATTGTTAGAAAGTATCGCAAAGTATATAAGACCGAGCAAGAAGCATCCGAAAAGACCGAGAAGAGTACCCGACATTACTAGTATCTTCGCGGGGATACTGATAATATTCCAGTTGGGTTCAACATATGTAGGTCCGCGACCGTATTTTTCGCGAAGTTTTGGAGGTAAATTTTGTGTATTCACCCTTGACATGAAACACTTCATATACCAATCTAAATACTTATCAATAATTTTCATGTCGCAATATTCTCCAAATATGATTTTACTTTATTCAACAAGTCTTCTCTTCGCTGAAGCATATCACGAAAATGTGATTTACTATTTTCGCTTAAATCATCGTAGGCTTCTGATTGAATAAATATTTTTGTAGTCGAAACACCTTGTTCGACAAGAGTTAAAAGAGTAACGACTTCCAGATTGGTAAGCTCTAAATTATCCATAATAAATCCTCTATTTGTTTAATTCAATGCCATCAGTGTTTGTTTGTTTAGTAGGTATAGGTTTACATTTGACTATGGCGCCATGTTTCTTAGTGCAAATGATCAACAGACCGTCATCTTCAACATAAGTTTATCATCAACACAATGTTTTGTGCCTCTAAGGGGTGCTTACACCGAAGCACCCAGACAAAAAACTGCTACAACTAACATCACAAATTTCATAATAATTATCCTGTGTTAGAGTCATCAGAATAAGTAAATTTTGCTTTGCCCTCAATTGCTACACATGGTTCAGAGTTGGGAATATGCACCAATCGATCACCATCCTTTTCATAATACTGTTTACCCAAATAACAATGAATGCTGTCGGGTTCATTAAACTGAGTAGACACGATCCACATGGACAATCCACCCACCATTATACCGATTAGCGCTCCAAAAATAAAATCACCTTTCATATATCACCTCATTCAAAAGTTTTGAACAATCGTCGCGATTGTATAAGTTGTAGACTGGAATACCGGCATCCCATGCCATTCTAATAGCAAAACCAGTTCCACCAACATCTTTACCATTCTTAGTCCAACATACAACGAACTCTGAAGGGTCGACCAAATCTATTCCAAGAATTTGGTGGGCATTTCTTTGCATCATACATTGTGCGCCATAAGAAAGTTTATCGAAAACTGGATGAAATTTTCTACCGTATTCTTTCTGTTTTTCTTGAATTTCTGTTGAAAATGCTTTTACGAAAAGATCACTGGCCGAATTATTAAACCCTTTCCATGGGAGATATATCTCTTTTAATCGCCCAGCGGCGCCTTCAAAGGCAGTATCAGCGCCTTCGGCTGCACCAGAACGGAGTATGTATCCTCTACCATGAAGAATTGCTGCAAAAGACCTCATAGCTTTCGCAACATCTGGTTCAATAACTCTTGAACCTATTCCTGTATAGAACATTCAAGTTGTCCCTTTATGAGCTCTCAAATACGCTATTAAGCGTGCGCTGGCCTCACTCTGAGCATGACCATAATATTCTTTAAATGGAACAGCAATACCATTTTCCAATTGAACATGCCAACCTGCATTCGCCGAGTCATAGCAAGTATGTGGAAATGCCCATGGGAAGGAAAATGTTTTCTCTACAGCATCGACCGAATTGTAATAGTCGGGTTCGCAAACAGTTTTAGGAGAAGGAGCAAATTCATGAATAAGTTTATTCACAACACGAATCTCATCCTCCTCAAACACTGGGTCAGCAATCGCGGTGATTGCCATAATGAGTTGATCAATCTTTTTTGATTGTTTCTTCACTGAGATCATAGACATTCGCGTCATCCTTATATTCATAATTAAAATCAAGACCGCTAAAGCTAATCTTTTTCAATTCTCTCACAATTAAAGACACACCAGCGAAAGCAATTGCTCCAGCAACCATAATTTTCTCATGTGTCATAATTGCTATCCATTAACCAAGAGTTGGCCGTATCCATCCAATCTTTTTCTTCATTATCCAACACTGCTTCACGGCGAAGTGTTAGAAGACGGCAGTACTCACTTTCAATAGCGGTGCGACCGTCTTCTAATGTTGGAAAATCATATACTTTGATTTCCATAAAATATCCTTAAGCTGAAAAGCGGAGCTGAGCTTCTTCAATCGAACACTTATAAAGCTTACCATCAGCGGTAGACTTATAGATGACGGGATATTTATGTTTACGTTGATCGTAACGAACAATCTGTTTTCCATTACGAACATCAGTAGAGAGACCGAAAACGCGGAGAGCATTTTGGAGCGCAGCATTATTATGACGTTCATCCATTGAAGATGAACCACTAAGCTTCAAAGTAAGCTTGTTTAGAGTTAAATCAGTATCACTGAACGATCCACGAGCACCTTCGCAAAGTTCCAAACCGTGAGCTTCAGCATAAGTTTTTACAAGCTCATTAACTTCAGCCATAATCTTTTTGAACGTTTTTCTTATCCATTGAAGTGTAAGTCATAATGTAGAGTCTCCGTTTTGATTATGATACTATTATACCATAGTATCAGACAAATGTCAACTTTATTTTGAATTTATTTCTAATTAATTCTAGGTAATTGGAAAAGGACCGCCGACGATGAGATGTTCGTTCTCATCCCAGATAGTGTCGAGATATTTCCAGGCTTCAGTAGAAAGACAGTCACTAGTCGATCCAGGAGTGTCGTCAACTTCCAAATCGATGAAACCTTTGTCTGAAAGAGAAGACCAAAACCCGGCAGCTTCGTGTTTACTATAGCCATTTAAGATAAGATCATCGGGGCTAATCCACGTCATTTCGTCATTCTCAAGATCGCTAGGACGTGAGCCACCCATAGCCGAAAGACACTCGTTTACGAGCACTAGAGAAACATGAAGTTCTCGACGTGTAAGGTTCGTATTTAACATGTAGTATCTCCATTTGTTTTGATATTCTTTTTATATCAAATAACCACAGAACTGTTAACTTTTTTGAATTTATTTCTAGTTTTTACGTTTTCCGTGAACTGGAAAACTCCAACCGGTTCCTGAGTTTTCATTCCAGCCTACCATTCTACCTGATTCCAAAAGCCACCAATTCATTACGTTTTTATGTATTCCGGGCCATGATCTCCATGATTTCATGTCCATTAAAGAATATTCTTTAATGACATCTTCTTCTAGAAGAGAAGCAGCTCTCGTATTATAAAAGCTTTGAAAAAATTCTGGGGGCAAACAATCTTTAAGTTTCATTTTACATTTCCGCTAATTGATATTCTTTTTATATCAAATAACCACAGAAGTGTCAACTTTTAAATAAGAGATTTGTCAGTAACATGGATTTCTTTTAGAGGATAGTCTTGAAAAACTGTAAGAGGACTAAACCTATTACCCAAACCGAGGCCTGCCCACAGGCTTGTTCGAATTTCAAAGTGTAAATGAGAATCTGATCCTCGCATACCTTTCGCATTTCCACTGTCTCCGACGGTACCTACAACGTCACCCATCTTAACTACCTGTCCTTTTTTAACAGTAGCCTTTGATAGGTGACAGTAGGTCGCGTATAGAATTTCTTTGGAGCCATCGTTTCCAATATCAAATTCGAACTTGAGCAATATGTGCAATCCGAGTGCACCTCTATTTCTAACATCGGCAATTACTCCATCAGAAATAGCATAACATCTATATCCGATAGGGGCATAAAAATCCCAGCCCTGATGCGGTTTCTTCTTGCCATTAGCTTTACGTCTCACCATACCGTATGTGTTGTTTGGTGACATTCGTCTGATGATCGAGTATTTTACAGGATACACAATACCCTTTGGCAAATCGACATGTTTCACATCAACATCATATAGCGATGTGAATTCTTTCATTGCTTCTTTGCTCCGATATTATACTTTTGGACAAGAGTCCACTCTTCTTTTTCTTTATAAGGAAGAATTTTAATCTGACTGAGCGGGGCGATTGGTGCCTCAGAGGCGTCTACGTTATGTATCTTTACAAGACCCCAATCTTGAAGAAGATTGGTAATAGTATTTCTTCGACCGCGATCTTCTTCTGAGAAGTTTGACGGTTTACCATCAAGCTCAAAGAGTTCCTTGAAGTGTACAATAGCATATCTACCCTGCTTATGCAGAATATGACACGATTGGTATAAAGCTTTTTCTTTTCTTGAAGCGACACCAATACGTGTAAGTGTTTCTCTGATTTTAAGGAAGTCGTCTTCTTCACTGATTACGATCTCAACGCCCTTACCATTAAAAATATCATTTTCCATAGTGTTATCCACCCTTATTCATTTTTGTTTTATTTTTTTCTATATCGTCAGGTGATAGTATAGACAATGCTGATCTAGCTTTTTCGATGTTATAGTTATAATATTCCATCACAAACTTTAGATTTTTATTATCATCTTTCTTCGCCCATTTACTAAACCTCTTACGAGGTCTAATGATATTTATCAAATCATAATAATCCATCATAAACTTCACTTTTCATAAATAAATTATGGTTCGCGAGACGACAATCTCCAACCACACTAGAAACTTTCAAGGAGTTATAATGATTGGTAGATGGCACAATGAGAAATGTCGGAATTAACCGCCTCTATTCATCTTTTGCTTAATGTTTTCGAGATCACTTTCGTTCAATATCAACAATGCTGATCTAGCTTTTTCGATGTTATAGTTATAATATTCCATCACAAGCTTTAGATTTTTATCGTCTGTCTTCTTCGCCCATTTACTAAACCTCTTACGAGGTCTGATTGAATTGATTAAATAATCATATTTGATATCGTCATCTAGATCGCTTAATAGATTGACTTCATTGGCGTACATTATAGTGTCAGGGAAATAGCTCAGGCCTCGATTGATCATAAAGCTGTTGTAATCTGACTTAAAATTGATTTCGTCTTTATTGTCCTTTTTGTTAAAGGTGATATTATTCAGAATATTCCACAAACTCATTACTTACTACTCTCTCAATCATATCAAAAAATTCTTCTTTGGTGTCAGTTAATTCCATACTGTATTTATCACAAAGTATCTGAACATTGCCCTTTCTCCAAAAACCATCTGGACAACATACTATTACAAAGCAGTTCATCATAGAAATTAAACCTAGTTCCATAAGTGTGATAGGACTTTTAGTTTCAGGGTCAAAATATACTACAACCAAGTTTGAATTTTCTAGACCATTTAACTCCCACGAAACCTGTTCATTAAAATTCGTGTTCAAAGTATCTTGAACCCAAGAGGAGTCCCAATCATCTCTACGTGGATTTAGAATAGTCCAGTCGTCTTTACCCTTTTCAGTAATAAGGCTGGTAACAGTTTCCTGCCACTCTTCAGCAACGCCCATTTCAATGCTTCCTGCTAGAAATACAGTTTTACCAGATTTAGAATATTCACCGGGCGCTTTTACTTCCATAGTCATATCAATCTTCCTTTAATTGCTAGGGACGCTTTCTCTAAACTGTCAAAAATGGGTACATTGAATTCAATGCAAGCCGATTCAATTAAAGCCTTTTTCCAAAACCCAGCATCCATACATATATATGTGTCTTTATACTTGCAGAGATCAGCTAAATCCAACAACGAAACTGGACTCTCAGTGTCTTCGGAAAAGTGTAATAATACAATATCAGCATCTTGGAGTGCTTCGTTTACCCACCTAACGCTATTGACAAACGCTTCAGATGTTTCATCTGCGACTTCTTTAATGTTGTCTCCCTTAGGATTAAGTAAAGCGACATCATAATCATTAAAGAGCTTAACAAATTCGTCTCTCCAATCTCTTTCTACTGTCAATGACCCACCTAAAAATACAGACTTGACATCAGTCGGATACGGATTTGGCGCTTTTACTTCCAGCATCTTTTTTATTCCTCAATATTTCTGCGCTTGCATTCCATAAACCTGCGCACTCATTACATAATTTCATCTCAATTGGTCCTTCGGCTGTGTCGAGTTTAAGTATAGCATCCTCGGACTTTTTCAATCGCTTATCACAACCACCGCATTTGGGTTGGCGACCTAATCCTAGCTTTTTACTTATCATAAATTTTAACCGAAACCAACTCGACCTCTACAATAATATATTCATCTATATCTGATTGGTTCGCTGCATTCACCGCAGCGCTTTTTTGAGTAAACACTCTAGCATTATGTTTATCCGGCCCCCAAACCGTCCTAGACTCATACATATTACCAGTATTTCGACGGTGATACATGTACTGGCTCATGTCACTGTTTACTGCAATAAAATGACTCATACTAATTCAACTTTCAATATTGCTTCAACAATTTCAACGTCTGTTCCATTTTCTCGTTGTCTGTGCCCTTCGAAGTTGTAATTATATGAATTTACAGCAGCAGATTTTGTATTATATACTCTAGCCTTTTGAAGATCCTCAGTCCATTCAAAATACCCGCCAGCAGCTTTCACATAACCTTTCGGCCCACTAATTAAATATTTCATTGAAACTCTCCTTCTACCATGATTTCAGTCAAGCAGCAGACAAAATTGATTTCGGTATCTGCTGCAAAGGCATGTTGATATTGATACTTACCAATAATCAAAACAATATATGGAATAGTTTCTTTTGTAAAGAATTGAGAGGCCTGGTCATAAATTTTGCGATACAGAACGTCTGCGTCATTATCAACGTTTTGACCTGCCCATTTGCGAACTCCAGTGAAATTCTTATCTTTAAGAAGTTTCATCAGATCTTTAAGATTTGCTTCTTGGAAATTTGCCAGAATACCTGAGTCAATCTTACCAGTTGCAGCATATCTTTGCAAGTCATTAAGAGTCTTTCTCCAATCAGGATAATGTTTCTTAATGACTTCAGCGATCACGGGCTTTTCAAATTCTACATTTTCCTTCTCAAGAATGATAGAAACTCTATTTAAGAACTCCATTGCCAGTTTACTAGCATCAGCTTTCTTAATGTTGAATTTGATCAGTGAACATCTCGACTTCAATGGGTCGATAATTCTATTTTCGTAGTTGCACGTTAAAATGAACCCGCAATTCTTAGAAAATTCTTCCATAAAATTACGAAGCGCTGGCTGGGTTGAGTTTGGGTTTAGATAATCAGCCTCATCGAGTATGACATATTTGCGACCACCAGAAAGAGATACTGAGCTAGCAAACTGTTGGATATCATTTCTTAGTGTGTCGATATTTCCCTTCATCGAACCATTGATAACGATATAATCGCATCCTAATTGTTCTAGCATCGCCCGAGCAATTGTGGTTTTACCTACGCCAGCTCCACCCGAAAGAATAAGATTAGGAATACTTTCTTGGTTTACGAACGTCTGAAAGGTTTCTTTTAAATCTGTAGGTAGGATAGTTTCCTCTACAGTCTTTGGTCTATACTTTTCAACCCATAGTGGGTTATCATCATTAATCATTCATCACCTCAATCACATTATGCATTTGGAACAATTTCCAAAATCCACGATTCATATTTCCACCGTCAGACCTTTTAACTATATATCCCATAAAAACGTTATTTCTGCACGAAGAATAAACTTTTTCACAAGAATATTCAAATACACCAAATGGGGTGATGCTATATGCAACATCACCCTTAATCACAATTTTCATAATATACTACCTTCAATCAGCTTCCGTACGAAGAAGATGCCTCGACCGCGATATAATATTCTACAAGTGGTCCTTTAAAGTGTGAAAGACCTTTTGATGAGATTTCGACTTCATAATCACCTGGCAAGACTTTTAAGTGTTCCGCTTTAATAATCATTTGGAACTTGTCAGATGTTTCTGACTTACCAACCGCAACACTATATCTGTCGGCAGATGGGTTTTTACTATCGATAGCATCAAGAGTAATATTTTCTCCGTCGCCGACGATGGCCATTTCTGGTAGGCTTAGAACGTTCAATGCTTTCATAAAATCATTAAGCACTTCAGCTTCAAGCTTGAAAGAGATTTCCGGTGCTGGAAATTTAATGTCCTTTTGTGGAGGAACAATAATCGTATTTGGATCTGCGAAGGTGTAATTGATCCTGCGACGACCTTCCTTAAGTGTAAGGTTCTTGTCTCCAATCTCCACATCTGCATTTTCGAAGAGTGAAAGAGTAGACAAGAACCTTGATAAATCGTAAATTGCAAAGCTTGATGCAATATTGTGTTCAATAGTCGCTTTTGCCAAAATGGTTTTATTGGCTGAGATTGTTGAAAGGGTATTACCAGCTTGGAACATGATTCCATGGTTAATGCCCGAATAGTTTTTCAAAATCTGTAGTGTTACATCATCAAATTTCATAATATTTTCCATTTCGTAGTTCCACAATTCCAATAACGTCTATATCCGTTATTGAACATATTTTGTGCTTCAGTTAATTCATTATTAAAGTGATCTAATAATTTATGTTGTTTATGTTTCTGGGCGGCAAGTCTATTTATCGTACCAATATCCTTTCTCCAATAATAATAACTTGGTGAGTTTACATGTTCTTCGCTAAAGCCACATTGAAGATATGATTTGCCATCAAACTTATCATTATCGGAATATGATATAAGATTATCTGAATATGTCCTTAAAAAATGCTTTATCAATTTAGAGGTTCCTCCGACAACTGACGTATCCAATTTATGACACATTCTTATAAGTTCATATGTTTTATCTTTTGTATATCTACTTATGCCAAATGTTGCAACAGACACAAGATTATTTTTATAAAAAAGACCAATTTTTATAGAGGAATTTGTATATCCTTTAAGGTGATTTTCATTAATAAATCCTCTAGCAATATTTGTGTCTAATTTTTTAATATCTGTATTTCGACCATATATTCTGATGTTTGATAATCCTAATCTACTTTTAATGATAGATTTTATAATATCTTGTTTTTCGTACCATTCATAGTCGGTAAAACTCAAAAACTTTAAACCCACATCTCTACATTTTTTATATTTTGTAAAGTGTTTGTTTTTTTCGTCTTGATCTTCTCTATAATTATATGAGTGCCAATAAATTCCATTAACTTCTATTGCCAAATCATTTACTAAAATGTCTATCTCTAAAGGAGGTATGCGAGTCCTATCATTCTGTTTAGTTTCAAGTCCTAATGATTCTACATAATCATTTACTTCTCTTTGGGGAGTTGATACATCATGTGAAGGAAATTCTAAATCAAATTCATTTATTCTTTGACACAAGAATGAATAACTTATTCCATATTCAGAGCAAATATCATATAACCTAGGTTTCTTTAATAATAATTCTTCTACAAATGACTTATCACGAAAAAACTGTGTATTGTTATCGCGCTGCATTGGGTGGCCACCATTTGAATTCCAAGTATCTATTCTTTTTTGTATAGAAACACTAGACTTTGACGGGTGATCTACACCATATTTTTCCATGCAAGTCGATTTAATTTTTTCTTGAACGTTATTATCTAAAAATACATTTTTTACACCATACTTTTTATATGATGTATTTTCTCTAGATTTTTCCATACAAGATCTATCACCACACGTCTTTAAATACCCTTTAATGAATGATTTAAAAATTTTTGGCTTTTCACAAAAACATTTCTGTATATCAAAATTGTTATGATAACAATAAGCAGCTTCTACAATGTTTTCTGTATTATATTTAGATGATAGTTTTTCTGTAAGTTTACTATCTTTTAATATAGCAGACTTTCTTATTGAACCATCACCTAAAATGGGAAGTTTCATTTTTTCTTCTTCATGGTATTCATATCAACGGTTGCCGCTTGACCAATAGACGCTAAGTCCTTTAAGCTACCACCAAAGATATACATTCCAACGTGTTGTAGTTCCATCCAAGGGCAGAGCCACACTTTCATTCCTGCTTTACGTGTCCATTGGCAAAACATATAATCTTCACTTAAGTATCTATTCGAATCTTCACAAATCGGAGTATCAAAATACGCCATAATTTGTCTAGAACCGTCAAAATGTTCTGTTCGCACGTGATCTGGCTTATAAAGTTGTTGTGGATATGCTTCTGCAAACTTTACAAAAGTATTTTTCCTAATCATCATAAACCCTGTTCCAGACTCTAGAACCTCTACTGGCTCGTCAATTCTGATCGTCTGTTTGCCGCCGGCTGGATTAAAGACATAATCACCTACAAACTTATCAAGAGTATTTGGATCTTCATCCGCAACACCTTTATCTACAGCAGCCTTAATCTTTTCCCAAGAAATGCTTTTCTTAGGATATGGACCACAGATAACGTCATATTCATCGTTGTCTGGGTTTTGATCTTGTAATGCTAATAGTGCAATTACGTCATTAGCATTAAAACCAATATCCGAATCGATAAACATCATATGAGTGCAGTCTGATCTTATAAATTCATCCGCACAATAATTTCTAGCTCTAGTGATTAAACTTTCATTAAATAGAAAGTAGTGTTTAAGCTCAATTCCGTAGTGAGTGCAAAGTGTTGATAAATCTGCAATTGATCTAGTATACATTCCAGCACATTGTCCCAAAATATTCGTATTAATTCGCAAAATTAATACCGCATCAAATGCTGCTTTATATCACTATAAAGATTAGACTATATCTTCATCCTCTTTAAGAGGAGCTGGGCGCTTCGGAAAACATAAGCTTTTTTCCTACTCCTTTCGGATAGTCGTTGAACCTTCTCTTTCGAGCTTGGCTGCTGATAATCTCTTTGAGACGTCCCAGCAATTCACCCAGTTATCATTTCTAAATTACTTTAGAATGAGGCAGATTTACCATACATAGGGGTCGCAACCATCAATTTTCGTGTTTTTAGTGTTTCAATTGGTACATTAATGTTTACTGCCATATTTATTTTCCTTTTCTGTTTTTACTAATTAACATTTTTGTTTTGTTAGTATGTTTTTTCCCATAAAACGGATTATTTTTACCTGATTTATCGTAATTTCCGAATTTTGAATCCTTTGGTATTATTCTACCTTTATTCCAAGTTGAATATTTTTCATCAAAAACTTCTTTTGTAACTCTTTTATTTTTTAAGCCATCATTTATCCAAATTTTGTTTTTGTGATTACCATCCGCCGAAAGAAAAGCTTCCAAGTGTTTTTTTCTATTTTCTTTACATAAAAATTGATTAGTTGCACTTTCTCTTAATTTTTCTTTTAGAGCATCATCCATTATTATAGCAAAACCGCCAACAGATTTATTTAACCAAAAATCCCAATTGCCAGAATTATATAATTCTTTAAGATAATGGTGTTCATATTTAATGGCATTCGTTATATTCTCAAATCTTTCATCTATAATAATCATGTCTGGCTCACCATTTTTATCTCTAAAATAATGAACATATTTAGATGATGTGAAATATTTTATCCACAGATCATCTTCTGGTGCACATTCATTAGCATATCGAACACCATAATAATAAACATTAAATTTTGACCAGCCTATTATATATGTATACGCTTCGTTATTCATTTTTATACTCCCATGTATATTTATACATAGAAGTATTTAAAGCTACATTGGGGTCGCAACCATCAATTTTCGTGTTTTTAGTGTTTCAATTGGTACATTAATATTTACTGCCATTTATAGTATTCCTTTATTATATATAGTATATTACTGGAGATTAGTTAATCATGAAGAATTTTATTCAAGAAAATTGTATGACAAAGACTGGCAGAATTGGTTTCAATAACAGATGCCATAATAGTATTTGGTGGGAAAATAAGAATTTTCATAATCAACTCAATAAAATTGTATCTCTGACATCATTTTTGAAAGATGCGTCTTCAACAGTGCCACAAAGATGTTGGCATATTCTCAATGATATTTATATAACTCCTACATGTAAGAATAATAAATGTAATGAAAATACAAATTTTAAATCTTTCTCTAAAGGTTATTATAACTATTGTAGTAAGAAATGTTCTTCACAATGTGAAGAACGCAATAAAAAAATAGTTAATAATACTAATCATGCAGAGATGGTTAAAAATCTTAAGAGGTCAAATTTAGAAAGATATGATGTAGAATATAGTTTTCAGAGAAAAGACGTAAAGAATAAATCAAAAAAGACTAAACTTAAAAAATATGGTGATAGTAATTATTGTAATTTTGAAAAGGCAAAGAAAACTAACATTAAAAAATATGGCTCTGAGTTTTATTTTTCATCAGATATCGGTAAAGGTGTGTTAGAAAAGATGCGAATTCAAAATAATGGTTCTTTAAAATTAGATAAGGCTACAAACACCCTTTTAAATGATATTAATTATCTTAAAGAAATGAATAAGAATTTAAATATTGATGAGATAGCTGATGAACTAAACGTGACTAGAACAGGTCTCAAAAATATTTTAGTAAAAAATGATATAGAATTAAAGAAACATAAAAGAAAAACTAAGCTACATACTCAGGAAGAAATTTATGATTACTGTAAACATCTTACTGATAAAGTTGTGTGGAATGATAGGAAAGCAATTAATCCAAAAGAATTAGACATCTATTTCCCAGATCATAGCGTTGCTATAGAATTAAATGGTTTATATTGGCATTCATATAATTATATAGAAAATTCTGAAGAGAAGATGAAACATTATGCAAAATATCAAGAGTGTAAAGACAAAGGAATTAGATTAATACAATTAACAGACCGTGACTGGTCGAATAAGAAAGATATATGCAAAGGAATAATTGCTAATTCGGTTGGAGTATGTAGTGAAAAAATTAGAGCCTCTAAATGTGTAATTCGAAAAATGAATACAAAGGAAGCTAAGGAATTTCTAAATGATAATCATATACAAGGGTATTCAGCATCATCAATAAAACTGGGTCTTTATTATAAAGAAACCTTAGTTTATATCATGACATTTTCTAAACCAAGATTCAGTGTTAAATATGATTATGAGCTCATTAGATGTTGTTCTAAATTAAACACAAAAGTATATGGTGCAGCATCTAAGATATTAAAATATTTCAATAAAAATTCTATCATTAGTTATTGTGATATATCAAAATTTGAAGGTAAATTATATGAGAGTCTTGGTTTTGAATATAGTCACGCATCTAAACCAAATTATTTCTACTTTAAGAAAGATGTAATTATTCCAAGATATAAGGCTCAAAAAGCCAACCTTCATAAAATTCTTGATGTTTTCGATTCAAATAAAACAGAAGCTGAAAACATGTTCATTAACAATTATAGAAGATATTGGGATTGTGGGAACAGTGTGTTTATTCTGGAATAGTAATAATCTGCGATTCACTGCTTGTCGGAATAAACACAATGGAGTCATTCTCTGTCAAAAACCCATCTTTAAGCAGCTTGTTTTTAATTTTGCGCGACGTACTCACAAAATCTTTATCTAGCGGATTATTATTCTCGCTATTTAGACGATATACTAGTTTCATTTTTATTATCCTTAGTTTGTTGTATTAATCTCTTCGCAAAGAATTCAATTTTCTCTGCGTCATAGAGATATGAATTTCCAGGCTTACCATTTCCTTGGCGAGCTGCGGTCATTCTCCACACAGCTTTAAGAATGTTTCCCTCAGCAAAAGACATGCCGAGCGCTTCGATAATATCGTTACACTCGGCATCATATTCTTCTCCTAATGTAGTAGGATGTTTAACGTGAACTCGATAATAATCGTTTGATCCGCCAGACAATCTCTTCATTCAAAAAAACCCCATAACTGAACTTTCATTTCTATTGATTTCTTCCAGAACTTCTCTCGAATTGTTGTTCTGGAGTAGATATTTAGCCTCGACCCAGTTTCTGTTTCCCTGTAAAGATTCTTTAATTTCAGTCGCCATATCCATAGCAGTTTTTACTGGAACATTTTGGCATATGTGGTTGATTGATTTTCGAGGGCTTAACAGTTCAAAGTCTGCAGGCATTCCCATAATAGTCATCGCTTCTCTAAAAGTAATGTAGCGATCTTCGACTGGATGGGTTAAGCGCTTCGGGTAAAGACCTACAAAAGCACCGATATGATCTTTTGGAATGATCACACCTCGCCTCATAATATCTTTTCCACTCTGCAACTTATTGTATTTATACACACATTCATCATATTCTTTAGAAAAGTTATGTTTTTTCATCCATTCTGCTACATCCATATAAGAATATCCCATCTTCTCGATGTAAGCGAAAGTGTCATTTTCACGAACAGATTTGGCAGGCTCTACTAGTTTAGAATGTTCTGTATGTGATCTTCCATTGTGGATTACTTCTAATATAAACCGATAATATGGATTAACTGATGGTGCTTTGCGGTTAATAGGCTCTTGTTGAGAATTAATGCTGGCTGCAGATTTGATTTCCTCTTCAATTGTAGTTCTAGGTCTAGAATAATAATTGAAGATCGGAACCTTATTCCCTTTCCAAAAGAAATAGAACGATCTTTCTCTAACTTGAGATATACCATGCAGTAGACTTTTGGTTCTATAAGCGGACATCGAATATCCGAACTCATCGGCAATATCAATCATCTCTTCTCTAAATGTCTTGCCGATTTTACCAACAAATCCTGGTGCATTTTCAGAAAAGAAAACTTTTGGTTTAATTTTTTCTAAAACAAATTTTGTTGTTTTTATCATCCAATCGTTATTAACGTTAGAATCGCCATATTTATTGCTTAATTGAGATAAACCCGCGCACGGACAAATACTACCAACAATATCTACATTATAGTTTATACACGGTATACCATCATCTAAATTGTAATATGGAATATTATTATTATAGTAGTTTAATAAATGGCTATCATTCTCTTTAAATGCACTATAACTCAAAATATATTTAGGTTTTTGGTTTAAAACTTTACCTATAGCTATGTCTAATCCGCCTATTAAGGGAACAATAGAAGCGTATGTTATATTTGTCATAGTGAATATTTCCAAAGAGTTGTTCCGCAATCCCAATATCTTCTATATCCAGCAGAAAACATATTTTCGCTTTCTGTTTTATTTTCATCACAGTTATCCAATAATTTTGGCAACTTATGTTTTTGGGCATTCATGCGATTTAACACTTTCCCCGACTTCCAATAATAATACCCTGGCAGATTTTCGTGAACTTTCTCAAAGCCACATTTTTTATATGATTTGCCTGAGAATTTATTATTAGATGTATATGATATTAAGCTGCCTGTATGATATGTCAAAGCACCTTTGAGCAATTTACTAAATCCACCAACTATATTTGTATTTAACTTAAATGCTAATCTAGCAATTTCCCAATCGTATAATTTAGAAAATCTACATTTACTAATACAAATTACACCAACTAAATCATTATCATAATATAGACCATATGCACTATTAAGTGGGCATTTGCCTTTAATATGATTAGACTCTAAAAATTCATTGGCAGCTAATTTGTCAATTAAGGCAAATTTAGTTTTCCTAGCAAAAATCTTATTTGACAAATTTAGTCTGGATCTAATAATAGATTTTAATACGTCTTTTTTGTTTTCCCACTCGTAATCTGTAAATGATATAAAATCCAAACCCAAATTGCGACACAATTTCATTTTGTTATAATGTTTTAGCTTCTCTTCTTTAGTTTCTAATTTATCATACGAGTGCCAATAAATTCCATCTACTTCAATAGCCAGATTATTAACCAATACGTCGATTTCATAGGGAAATATAGTTTTTCTGTCTTCACACAGAGGCGAAAAGCCAATACTTTTAACAAATTCAGCAACTTCATAATGACATTTTGAAAAATTCGAATGGAGAGGATTAAATCCATATTCTTTTATCTTTCTACCCAGCCAATTCGGATCTACATCATATATACTTGCCAAAAGATTTAAGTTTACCTGCCTATTGTGTACCAGCTCCTTAAGAAATAAAGGATCGTTTAATTTTACTCTACCCGGCCTTTTATTATCTTCTAAATGTTGACGAGTTTTGATGGATCTTCTGCGGTTGCTTTCTAGCATAGAAGGATATTCTGCACCATATCTTTCTAGGTTAGTTTTTTTAGTTTTTTCTTTAACCTTTTCTAACTTGCTAGGGTCACATCCATATTTTTTAATATTGTTTTCACTTCGGATGCTAATAATATGTGTGTTTTGTGTTGGATATTCTACTCCATATCTCTCTAAATTGGTCCTTTTAATTTTATTTTTGATAGTTTTAGACTTTAAAGGATGATCAGTTCCATATCTCTCTAAATTGGTCTTTTTAATTTTATTTTTAGTTTTTTCTAATTGATATGAATTTTTTACCCCATATCTTTCTATCATAGTTTTTTCTGTAGCTTTTTTCTTACAATCTAAAGAACCGCACGATTTACTATATCCTTTAGCAACACCTTTAAATTTGAGTTGTGCACCACAAAAACATATAGCTTTTACACTATCATGAATGACGTGATAAATATGTTGATTAATATTATCAGATTCTATATTAGATCTTTTCTTTATTTCTAAGACCAATACTTTATCTTTTAATATTGCAGCAGTATTAATTGCTCCGTTTTTCCGCCTTGGTAGTTTCATTTATAAATCTTTTCGATATCTGTAAAGCTTGATTTATTGCCATATCCATATCTATATATACATACTTACCACAACGACCAACGAAAGTAGTTTTAGCATTTTTAATTTTAGCATATTTTTCGTAGGTTTTTCTGTTATCGCCATCGATATCCTTTACAGGATAATATCTCTCCATATTATTTTCCTTATAGTCACAAGGATATTCTTGAGTAATGATAGACCACTTATCATTTTCGCCATGGCCCGGTAGTCTTTGCCAATTAGTAAAGCGGGTGGTCGGTCTATCATCCGTGTAATTAACAGTCGCTACATCGATATGCTCTAACTGTTCAGAAGGAACCGTATTGGTCATAAATTGAATTGAACGATATGGAAGTTCGCCATATTTAAAGTCATAGTACTCATCAATAGGCATAGAGTTAAACACGTGTGAATATTTCTTTTCCATGGACTTCTTAAACTCGGTATTCAATAGAACACGTATATTAGAATGACCCAAGATGTTATGCACTAATGAAGTGTAACCACATTTTGGCATATATTGATACTTATCATCTGGAAAATAATACTCGTTATCATCATCACGAATAGGCACACGATTAATAATATCAGGGTTAAGTTCTTCTAACTCCATTCCCCACATCTTACGAGTGTATGGCCGATAGAATGTATCAATAACATTCTCTTCACCAACAATTCTTTTCGTTTCGGCATTAACAGGAAGAGTTACAAGTTGCCCGTCTCTCAGTTGAGCTTTAACTTTATGTTTATATGGGAGCCACTCAGTAAACTGTGAAAGATAGTCATACACCTTTTCATTGTTCGTGTGAAATAGGTGTGGGCCATATTTGTGGACTCGAATATTCCCATCCGACATTTCGTGCTGATAATCATACGCATTACCAGCGATATGACCTCGTTTGTCGATTACATCAACATCATATCCTGCTTCGGCCATTTCACGTGCAATAATTGCGCCAGTAAAACCGGCACCGACTATTAAAATTTTCTTCATCGTTTCGCTTCCAGAACCTCATTAAGTTCTAACTGGAAAATCTTTCTGTCTAACGGATGATTTTCGTATAGGGCATTGTGTTGCGCTCTAGTGAATTCGATAAGTTGTTTGTCACTCATCGATTCAATATCTTCAGCCTTCTTATTAGACAGCTGTTCATCTTGGTAATATACAAACAGCTCTTTAGGATCACCAATAAGGATAGACCCTGTGTCTGCTACTTGAAGAGGGCGCGCCCTCCACCAACCAGAGCCCGAGTGGAAGTAACCAGGCATTAAGCAACCCCACTGCTCTGCGTATCGGCGGCACATTTCATCTTCAGTAATTCTTTCAGATTTCTCTTCTTTCGCTCGTGCGCCATAGCTTTTTAGTGGCCATTCAGGATTTTGTTCCTTTAACCACTTCTTGGTTTTCTTATGCACGAGAGAAGCGAAATTCCACACTTTCTGCTTATCTTCAAAATCAATAGCAGCATCGAAAATGCTAGTAACGCCTGAATGAAAATTGTTGGCTGGTGTTCTGTTCGAGTGATATGGATTTGGATTGAACCGAAAGACTCTTTCTGGGGCCCAATCGAGATTTAGTAGAGATAAATCACCGCGATCGAATGCTGAGATTAGAAGTCGATTGCTCTTTTCAAGCATGATCTCACAACCTTTAGCAAAGTCAGTTCGATGCTTATTAAGAGTTTCGATTGGATACTTAGTTTGTTGTAAGTCTAGTAGATATTGTCTAAATGCGTAATCGTCGTCGCGTGTAAGATTTTCAGCAAAACCACGAATGCCACCGTAAATTTGGTCTACTTGCCAGTCGTCGAATGCTAAAATGGCGTCGGGTCGCTGGGATAAAGCATAAGTTCCGGCATAAAGGTTTTGACAGAAGGATTGAGGACTATGCATGTAGAATATTACTTCATCATACCCAGAAATATCTTCTCCAAGCTTTACTTCTTTCTGAATCACCTCATATCCCATATCTCTAAGACCTCTAAGGACAGAATAATGAGATGGAACAACCTTAAGCTGTTGTTTTAAGAAATGATCTTCATTACATTGTAAAGTATTCATTCCATTTACTAAAATAGTTTTAGTCATGTATTACATTTCCTTCTTCGTCTAAGCTAATACATTGAACGCGGGCTTCTTTAAACATGCGTTTAGTAGTATTAGCAGACAATTTCCACTTATCACTAATGTCTTTTGAATATTGCATGACGACTTTCGATATGCCTACTTGAATTATACCCTTAGCGCATTCATGACATACCGGTAAACCATAAACGTAGAGGTGCGCACCTTCAAGGGACACGCCATTCAACGTCGCATTATAAATGCAATTCATTTCACCGTGTACAATATATGAGTATTTCTCTTCGCGATTCTCTAGTCTCTCATCGGAATCACTAATCCCTCTCGGAAAGCCATTATATCCTTGTGAAAGAATTTGTCTCTTATCGCCGACAGCAATTGCCCCGATCTTTGTAGACGGGTCTTTTGACCATTGCGCCACTTGCTTAGCAATTTCGAGATATCGGTTTGTCCATTTACTCATAAATGTATTATCCTATAACTTTTCCGAGTCCAACACGTTGTTCCACTCTTTTTTAGTAAGTTGCTTGCCCGTTTGCGCGAACGATTCTATGCGCCAAAAGTCTCTCTCGTAGATGTGGAGGCTTCCTACTTGCCAGTAAATATCACCCTTATCTAATTCTAGATCATTAGCCAGTTTAGTCAAAACATAGTCAGCCCATGCGCGATCATTACGATATCCAAATACGACGTCGTTCGATCTCATTTGCACGATTACATGAAGCTTATCATTTCTTATAACATACTGATGCGCGTTTGTACACATAAAGTCGCTTCGACCTTTATAATTATAGTCGAGATGCATATTTGGTCGAGTGTAAATCATGATAGCTCGGCGACTATCTTTATTTTCGATCAATTGTTCCTTCACAGCCTGATATTGCATGTAATTGTCTGGATGGAATACACACCAACCATAATTAGAATTGATGAAACCGTCTTCATCTGCGACTTGTTGCCAAATCGCCGGAGTTTTATCAGGAATATCTGCAACATTTAAAGAACAGCTTTCATACCACCGAATTTCTCTATCAACATAGTCCCAATTTACTGGACCAAAGATGGTGTCTTCGTCTGCAATCAAGCTTGCGCCTACCCACTCGATAGTTTTCACACCAGTTTTATCGGTGACAAACTCTTCTCTGTGCAGTTTTTCTTTAAAAATTTCTCTTACGAGACTTACTGGTACATATGTTGAATAATCCATCATTTCCCCTTTTTTCTATTCAAAAAATCTCGATCTTTCGATTGACCATCTATACCATGTCTCAAGTACGCACACATAAATGAACTATAGTTAATCAAATCTTTTGCGCTGTCTCCAAGAGACTCGAAGTTAGGAGCATACGTTGGGTCGTTCTGCATTGCTTCCATAACTGAGCGCATTCGAAGCATTTTAGCATGCATAATCTCAAGAATAGTTAAGCAGCCTGATGGATAGTAATCGGCCTGGCGAATCATTGAATTTGGATTCTGATAGTCATTTGATTTTTGTGTCTGTAAATCGATACACTCTTTTAGGACTTTAATTGATTCTTTTTCGGGATTTTTTTCCATTCATTAAACCTTTCATTTTTGCATCTTGAATGTACTGTGGAGGTAGTAATATCAAACTCAGCTGCTACATCTTTTGCTGAATTGTATGCTTCACCTGAAATGATATAAACGAACTTATTTTTCAAATCGGGCTTAGGTACTAATTCTGTAATACCAACCGCCTCATAATGAAATGTGTAGTGTTTATCTTTCAAATTTAAATCATTTTGGTATTTGATCAGAGCCGTATTCTCTTCTCTTGTAATCGTATGAGTTCGACATCGAGATTTATACCAAGAAGTAGCTCTCTCCAATTTGTCTATGTTGAAACGATCTTGATTGAAGTGATTAAAAAAATCACGAGAAGATTTTGTTCTCGATCTATAATGATCGTGAGTGTTCAGATTAGATTTACCGAGTACCGCATTATCATGCGCTTGTACCGACATTAATCCCGAATCTACGTCTGGAGATAGATAATATGAATCTTTATGTAAGGCGATCGCCGCATTTATATACGGAGCCTCATAAAATCCTAAAGCCTTAAGGCCTTCATATTGAGCCATCCCTACCACAGAATGAATGTGATATTTGCTGGGTTTATTATCCATTATTACACTTTATATTTAGAGAAATTCAAATCGTAAAATCGCTGAACAGTGTCTATATCCTTATAGGTATATATACTCTGCATTTGGACAATGGGGTAAAATCTTTGAATTGGCAAACCTTTTCCAAAGCTACCCAGCTTAAATGATGTTTTGTTTCTCAAAAAAAGAATTTCGACATATTCATTTATGCTCATTGGAACACTTACAAAAATGTTAATGGGACAGTTGTCAATCTTCTGCCATTGTGATTTTTCTATCGCGAACGTATTAGGATAAGGGTATTTGCCAACACGAGTTCTAGCTTTCACTTCTACTGGAAACCCATTAAATATCATGTCCTTCTCATCGTCGTAGATGTCTGAAGACATTGTAGTTTTTTTAACACTTTTTAGATAGTCGTAGACGAGAGCTTCGGCGCAATCACCCAAAGCACGCTTATGATTTGAATTTCTTTCTTCTAGCATCAGCTGACCGAATATGTAGACTCAGTGGTCACATTCCCAAGCTTCTTAAATCCATAAACTGTAAGATAATCTATAGAGGTAATTCCGAAAGCTTTAAAGTGATCTTTCACAGCAGCATCGACAGTTTTACCATAACTAATATTACCGTTTGATCCATTTCTAACCATGTAACTGTGTGACTGGATACTAGACGGATCATCGCATTCCTTAGTGAACTGCGAACTTGCGAATGTTTTTATACCATGTTCACCGAAATCGACTTCAAGAAGATAACGTTTAATAGGTCTATATCTATATTCATACTTTGTTTTCAACGTGATTACTGTTCCAACTCGACCATTAAAGTCCTCGTTTGTACCATTATATTTGACTCTACTACCAATTTTCACATCATCGTGTTTTAAAATACTCATCTTATTTCCTCAATCATTTACATAAAGTTGTTCAAGAATTTGCATTCTTAAAATGTCAGCAGCAATATCATGAATACAGTTGTGCTGCTCAAACATACTGTGCCATTCTTCCAAATTTTCATTAGGAATAAAACTATTCGTTCGTCTATCTTTAAAACCCGTAAGAGCATCAATAAGTGTTCTTGTGTCTCTTACCGACCAGAACTTCAGGTTCTTGTCATGTCTTTTACTTTCACCTAAAGTCTGTGCAATTCTCCAGATGATAATGGGGTCAAAAGTATTTGATCTTGACCACCAATAATCTAAAGGACCCTTGGTTTCAATGTAAGACATGAAACCATCAAAGAAACTTTCCAAACTCACATCTAGTGCAGCCGGTTTGATTCTCTTCCTCGCTGCAGCGCCCTGTTTTGACCACCATTCGACCGCACCACTTTCTACTTTAAATCCATACTTCTTAACTTGCGCTGCTACATCAAGTTTAATGTAATTAGCATTTTCTACAATCTCTTTGAATGTGTATGGATTATCACTCGTAAATCTATTCCTGTCAAAGACAAACGATGCACAATCTAGGACCGCACACTTCATAGTGTTTTGTCCCATGGTTTCAAAGTCAAATATTAATTCTTTACTCATTTCACGTCTTTCAATTTTATTTTGTATACTTTGATGCGATCTCATCTTCAACGCCCCAGCGCCAGAATTCACCTCGCTCTACACACTTGTTTTTCGCCATCGCGCAAACACACGCAAAACAGTATTCACCTGTCTTATTTTTATGCGGCAGATGCTCGCCCCCACAGGGTTGCTTTGATGTCGTGTTAGAACTCGTATTTAGATTTAATTCTTTACTCATTTCGCGCCTTTCAATTTATAAACGTGATCATCTAAAAGGTGGCCGTAACCCTGATCAAAGCAGCATTGAATTTTTTCAATGATCTCATCGTTGCAATGTTCCTGTTCAATTTCTATAATTTTATCTTTATGCGCTTTAATACGATCATAAGCTTTATAAAAGTCATCTAATAGAGCTTTGGCCTCTTCTTCCGTGTATCTTTTGAAGGTCATTTAATACTTTTTACCACCGTCTTCATACCAATCAGACATGATTATCTGCCTTTGGCAAGGTACCATGATTATCTTCATGCGATGGGGCAGTCCAACCTTCAGGCTTCATCAAATCTGGCAGACCTAGTGGGTTTGGTCTTTCTTTTTTGATGCCGCGCTGCTTTGTCATGTTTGCATTATGAACTGCATTCCATGCTTTTTCTGAATCGATATCGAAGATATCAAGAGTACCAATGGCAACGACACACAGATCAACTAGTCCATCTACCACTTCCTCGGGATTATTCATATTATCCTTAATTTCATTAAGCTCTTCTTCAAGAAATGCTACGCGAAATTCTAACATTTTCTGCAGCTTCTCTTTATCAAAGTTACGAACCGTTTCGTGGAAACCGAACTTATCATGCATATCATATAAGTCTTGAACCCATTTACTGCGATCAACTTTTCCTTCTACTCTATTCTCAATCATTTTCCATACCTTTTCATATTCTGGCCAATCACTTTCCACTACAGCATAAACTCTTTCTACTGGTTTTATTTGCTGCAAAAGGTGATTTAGTGCCTTCTCTTCAAGAGTTCCTAAATCTTTTCTTTTTATAACATAATATCTATCTTCACGTTCAAAATTACTCATTTTTTCCAATCATTTTTTTCGTCTATGTGGCCATCCTACTAAAGTTGGAATGTTTTTCAAATTTAATTACAGAGTGAAATTTATCGTACATAGTGTCCCCGTTCCAATTCATCAAATTAATAAATATATTTATACTTGGAGATTTCATATGCAATACATTCCTTATACTTATCTTATTGGTTGGTCTAAATTAAACAAATATTATTATGGTTGCGAATATGGAAATATTGTTAAAGTAGCAAACCCATCTAATCTCTGGACATCATATTTTACATCTTCAAAAATAGTTCAAAAATATAGAATGAAATATGGTGAGCCCGATATTATTCAGATTCGTAAAACATTTTGTTGTGCTAAATCCACAAAAACATGGGAAGAAACTGTTCTAAGAAAAATGAAAGTTCTTACCAATGATATGTTTCTTAACGAGAATATTTCTGGTTTAGAATTTGGTCTAACTTCAAAGAGATTTTCTGGAAGAAAACATACCAAAAAATCTAACGAAAAAAATAGACAATCACAACTTGGTCGAAAGCATTCAAATGAAACCAAAAGAAAAATATCTGAAGGTAATAAGAATAAAATTATATCTAAAGAAGTAAAAGCTAAAATATCAAAAGCTAATTCTGGAAGAAAAATGTCTGAAGAATTTTGTAAAAAAAGATCAGAATATACTACTGGTAAAAATAATCCAAAGTATGACCCTACATTATATGATTTTGTACATCCAATTTATGGTAAATTAAGATGTACAAAATATTATCTGAAGACCGAATATGGAGCAACTAATATACAGAGAGTTATTAAAGGAGATCCTAAATACTCTCATTCTGCTGGATGGAAGGTAAGTCATTAACCATTTTACTAAAATTCTTATGCTTTTCGAATTTAATTAGTGAATGAAATTTGTCGTGTAATTGAGCACCCTTATGGGAGATGACGAATACATTTGTATCTACTGTAAGTGACTCGAGAATTTTCAGAAATTCTTCTGTACCATTACCATCTAGAGAGCTATCAAACACTTCATCCATGATAAGGAGATTTGTAGATGTCGAATTTCTAAGTTTAGCGATTGCTCTCCATGTAAACATTAAAGCAAGGTCAATTCTCATCTTTTCCCCTTCGGAGAAAGATGCATATGTGAATTCGTCTCTAAATCTTGATCTAATTGTTTCTGAGAATTTTTCATCCATCTCGAAATTAACGAAGAAGTCCATCGAAGCGAGGTACTTGTTTACGAGCTTATTAATGATGGGTATATATTGTCTTATGATATGAGTTTTGATTCCGCCATCTTTAAGGAGAGCCGCGGAAATATCAAACAATTCTTTACTGTCTATCAATTCGTATTTATAATCAATTTTCGCTTTCTTGTCTTTTTTTAGCTTATTGATTTCAGTTGAATTCAAATCAATTTGTGTAGTATTGTTCTGAATATCTTCAATCTCTTTTTCAAGCGTGGTAATGTTTCTCTGATAAACGCGAATCTCACCCATATTATCTCTAATATCACTCTGGAGTTTATTAATCCTGTCGTGAGTAGTATTAATCTCTAGAAGTCGACCATTTGCCTTCTTATACTCATCTTCTAATTTAAGAAGAGCTTTTTCAGTATCTTGGAGTTGTTCTTCTCTATCATGGAGTCTTTCTGTTTTAAACTCAGCATCAATATCCTGTTTACACGTAGGGCAACTATCGTGCTTCTCGAAGAAGCCGATTTCCTTTTTAATGTTCTTAACTTTTGACTCGATAGTGTTTTCTAATTGAACAATCTTATCGAGCCGCGAATTTGCTTTATTTTGATCAGAAATAGACTCAAGTAAAACATCAACATCAACTGATAATTTTCTAACATTCTTATCGAATTCTTCAATATCGGCCACAGTCTTATCGATCATTCTTTTCTTGCGATCAATAATCTCGTCGTTATTAGTCATGAGAGACTTAACATGCTTCTCATTCAGTACAATTTTCTGTTCTACCATTTCAATTTCATAATCAGCAGACTGCATATCCATTCTATTTTGAGATACTTTTTCTTTAAGTAACAAATTCATGATAGAGAATATTTGAATATCCAGCAAGTCTTCAATAACTAAACGCCTATCACCAGTAGGAAGCTGCATAAACGGTCGATAATCTGCTGACCCTAGAACAACAATCTGTCTCATAGAGCGGTCTGACATTTTTAAAATAGTCTTCTCGAGCATCTCTTGGTATTCACGAATATCAGAATTCTGATTGATTAGTTGATCGCTCTGATATACTTCGAATATATTCGGTTTCATGCCGCGCCTCACCATATATTTCTTTTTACCAATTGAGAACTCTACTTCTACAAGTAAGTTTTTCTGTGTAATAGAGTTCACTAATTGGGGTTTGTTGATGTTGCGAAATGCTTTACCAAACAGCGCGTAAAATAAAGCATCAAGCACGGTAGATTTACCTGCGCCGTTCGTGCCAATTATCAACGTCGATTTTGATCTATTTAAATCTATTTCGGTAAATTGATTGCCAGTGGATAAGAAATTCTGCCATCTAAGTTTTTCAAAGATGAGCTGCATTTAGATTCTTCCCTCGTCTTTAAGTTTTTTGTAAGAGTCTAGGGCTTCTTTCCCTTCGCGGGCCGCTTCTTCTATGCTTGAGGCGGAAAGACAAAACATAGGACTCCCATTTCTTACGGCTAAATAGCTACCATCTTCACAAATTTCTATCTGAAAGACGGTTTTAGTATTCACACCCTGTTCTAATATCTTATTCAATGCTAAGTGCCTCCTCATAAAGAGCTGTGAGAAACATGTCAAGTTTCTGTTGCGTTTCTGGTTTCTTATCGATAACTTCCGCGGACTTTCTTAAAATTGAAAGTGTGTCTTCGGCCTCTTCGATCATATCGTCATCTTCTAAATTTAGATTAAGATTATCTTCGATAATTTGAAGGTCTAAAACACCTGCGGCTTCGACCTTATCGATGAACATATCAAAGTGGTATGGGTTTGTTTTATTATGTATAATGACTTTCACGTACGAGCCACTTAAATATTCAGTATCGAAAGCTAAAAGATCCTCTAATGGTTTGGCGGAGTCATTATAATGAAGCTTATGGAACATTTTATAAGGATTTTGGATAAACTCCAACTCTCTAGTGTGAGTGTCGTACACGTGGAATCCTCTATCATCATCCCAATCCGACCACGTTATCTCGTACGGGCTCCCAAGATATGAGATATTACCTCGACTCGATTTATGGTGAAAGTGCCCTGAGTATACTGTATCAAATTTAGAAAATATGTCTGTTGGAAACCCATGATCGTTTACTGCGCCGCGATACATCTCGAAACCTTGAATTTCAAGATGACCAAACAGCACGTCAGCTTTCGTAGATTTTATATATTCCATAGATTCGAGATAGTTTCCTGAGCATACCCATGGAAGAATAGCTAAAGTGATATCATCAATCTTGATGTCAGTTGGTTCTGAATGGTATTTAATATTGAGTTTACTGTGACCATACAATTCATTCATTGAATTGTACTCGTTCGTATTTTTAAATGCTGTATCATGATTTCCGATAATCACATCAGTGCTAATACCCAATTCATCAAATTTGGAAAGGAATCGTTTAAGATTACGAGCTGTCACGTAGTTGATATATTTTCTACGATCAACAATATCACCTAAGTGGATGCAATGTTTAATGTTGTTTTCTTTCAAATATGGAAAGAAAATATTGTCATAAAACTTATTAAAATATTCTGCGAAAGCTAAACTGTCACCTCTGGCACCGAAAGTGCGTGTCAGTAATTAAAGCTATACGTGCCATACCGACCACCTCCTTTTCTTAATTGTGTTTCTGTTAAAATTTGTTCCTCTAAAGCTATGTTAGGAGGAACAATGCTAAGTATATATCGTATATCTTCTAGAGATACAGGACCATTTTTGCCCTTTCTAAAAAAGGGGTTAAGCCCGAGTTGATAATATTTATACTGGGCTTTATTAAGACCTGTTTCTCTTTCTAATTCAGACCAGCCAATATAAATTTTTCCTTTGTATTCAAGCTGTTTGCAATTGGCAAACTTTGATGCTTGTGATGCCTTTTTCTGATTTCTAACAAACTCTTTAGAATTTTCTGATCTCCATTTAGACATATTTTCTTTCATAGTTTTAGAAAATTTTTCTCTTCTTTTGTCGTCATCTTTCCAAGAGTTAGTCACACCATCAGAAACAGATTTAATCCAATTCGGATTGAATTTAGATGGATGATATGACTTTAGAAAGTTAGAATGAATTTTTCTAGCCAGATCATATTCTCTAGAAGTATATTTCCTAGACATTTTTGATGTCTTCGAGAAAGCCATTCTATGAAGAGCCCAATGCATCTTTCGCTTATCTTCACCTATAGTCATTTTTGTAAGAAGAAGATGACATACAAAATGTTCACGAGGACTTATTTTTACTATATTTTCAACTTCATTACTTCCACCCAAACATTTGGGAATTATGTGATGATTTTCAATTATTCCTTCAGGCGACTCATCCTTTCTTTTGTTAATTAAAGAGTAGTAAAATTTCGTATATTTATTTTTTAATATCATAGCTTACCCATTTCGGTGCTTACTATGATTATTTATACGATCTCATTCTATCACTCTGCTGTTCATACTTCTTAAGAGCTATATCACATACTTCAGTAATATTCTCCAACATCATTTTGTTGTTAAATTTTACGTTATCGGGAGTCCTATCATCTAACATAGATTCAATCGTCTGTTGAATGACGACTGGGACCGTGTTCATTTTACTCATTTTAGTTCCTAAGTCTTATTGTATTATTTATGTGTCGAAAAGATTTTTTCGGCAACTCTTTTTATATTTTCTTTAGTTTCTATGTCCGCGCGGATTTTGTCTCTGACGCGGTCATCTACTATCTGAATCAATTGCTCAACAATACCATCGATCTTGAATTTTAATATTTCGAAACCAGGTTTAATAAAGAAACAACCATAGTTTTTGTCATATTTAGCTATGCCATACGTATTCACTAGATTTGCTTTTAGTTTTCGGGTGAAGAAAAAAAACCTGCGAGCTTCATATTCTATAGTTCTATGTTCATCATAAGATATGGTTATGGTCTTCGTGACTGGGTCTATGTCAACCTCAAGTTCATCAATTTGACGACGAAAATCTATATCTTTAAGATATTTGGCTCTATTTAAATCTAAATCAATTGACGATACTTGACTTAGTATGCGGCTCTTCTCGTTTAATAATTTAACACTAGCTGGAGCTGTCGCATCTCGATATTTTTTATTGAGATACTCATTAATATCATTCTTTGTTATCTTCGGCGGCGATAGTATCTTTTTCACTTGTTCCATTTCATTCATCATCATTTCCCTCTACGAAATTTTCAATACCTTTCTTTTTCGGTGTCTTCTTCGGTTTCTTCTTTTTTTCAAATTTCTTCATAAGTTCTACATTCTGATCTGAATATAAATCAAGAGAAACATTATCGAAGTGTGGCGCATCTTCTGGACTATCAACTAACGTATTCATGGTGTATGAATTTTGCATTGACTTGATTTTAATGTACTGTTGTTTTTTCTCTTTATCGATGCGTCGAAGAAACGCAAACCATATAATTTGAGTAACATAAGCAAAGGCATTAGTATATTTTTCAGGATTAAAGTTGTGGACATACTGAATACAATTCTCGATACCATCTGATATCATTTCTTCTTTATATGAATATCCTATAAAGTTTGGTCTGCTAGCAAGTCTAGTAGCAATCTTATAAATGCTTTCACCGAGATACTTATTCATTTGCGGACGTCTTTCATCCGCTTCTTCAGCTTCTCTACATTGAATAATATATTGCTTGAGCTCTTCATACAGCTCTTTATTATTCACATAATGTGGACCCTTCTTGCGCGCCATAGCGACTCCTTTATTGTGTTGTAAAATTTGGGGTGTGGTCGGCCAAACGCTTTTTGGCCATTTCGACTTCGCGGATGATGTCTAAATAATATAACATCATTTCTTGCGACGGCGTAGTATGCACTATAACATGCCGGCCCGAAAATGTAAACAATTTTTCGTTCGAATGGGGCATAAATGGGATCAAATGTGTTGCGGCATGGTCATCTTCACTCGACACCAATTTAGTTACCATCTGATAACATTCAGATAGATTAAAATACTCGTCAGTCATACCATCACTTTCAGATTTGCCGATAATTTCTGTGCCATCTATCAATCTTATTATAACTATATTCATTTCTTAAGCTTCTTTACTGGTATATTATATATTTTATATGAGAAACCTTCAGCATCATAAATTTTTACGCGTTCTTCGAAGTGTTTTAATGCATAGTTCTTCGCTTTGCCGTTCGTTAGATTGTCGACGATATCGTAAAGATACACTGTTAAGATTTCAGGATGCTTTCTTAACATGCGCCCGATGGCTTGAAGAACTGTAATTTTAGCCTTCGATGGGTGAGCGGCAATCATATGCTTTAGTTTCTTGATTGAAATACCTGTCGATGTTGTGCCAAGAGACGCCAAAAGAATCGCCGCCGCTTCCTCTTCCATCTGAACCCTGATAATTTCTCTTTCATTAGATTTTGTTTCACCAGCAATAAAAAACACTGGTCCGATAGCGCCTAGCTCAATAAGCTCTTTAAGCTCTTTACCGTGTTTAATTCGGTGAAAGAAAACTAATTTGTTGTTGTCAAGTGAGAGAGTTAGATTCTTAATGAAGTTGTTTCTTTCAGGCATTTCTGTAATATAAGATATTTCATCTGCATACTTCATCCCTTTCGCTTCTTTACAGATTTCATCATCATAATTCAGAATGAGACATTTTATTTCCAACTGAGCCGCGTAGCCGGCATCCATCATTTCTTTCGATGAAATAGACTTGTATTTTGGACCAAAGAGGCCGATAATTGTTTCAGCGAATAGTGGATCTTCTTGAAGAGTACCAGTCGTCCCAAATCTATATTTGGCATTTACGAGCGCACCAATAATAGCTTTCAATTGGGTGGCCTTTGCACCGTGGGCTTCATCGCCAAACACCATCCCGAATTGGTGATACCATTTCTTTGGCATCTTAACCTTGCCGCCGTTATTGAGACTCTGCCATGTAGAAATGACGATATCAGCATCGAGGTCATTATCTTTTAATAGACCGTCAGTAGAAAGCATGATACGACCTTTAAACCCATAAGATTCAAAATCTTTTGCCATTTGAGTTACAAGACCGGTTCTAGGTACAACAAGAAGACCTTTGTCGATCATACCTTTATTGAAGTACCACATATACAAGACATAAATCATAAAAGACTTACCAGACGATGTAGGACTTACAAGTGTTCTACGATTTGATCGAATACATTTTGTGATAGATTCGACTTGGTAATCTCTACTATCAAGCCAATCCGGTGGATTAAGAGACTTAATAAATTCTTCTACTTCATGTATCGAAACATTCTCATACACAAAATCATCATCGAAAGTAAATTCATAGTCTCGTGAATCACAAAACTTCTTTACTTCTTGTGCCAATCCCATAGGACAAACACCAGTGTGAGAATTGAGAATTCGTATCTTACCATCCCACACCCTTGCTCGAAATTTGGGTGAAAACTTATAACCTTCTATGAAGTGAGTAAATCGGTCGTGCAGCTCCATTAGAACTCCTGGATCCGCCTTTACTCTCATATCTGAATAGTCTATAAACTGTAAATGTACTTTGTCTGTCAATTAAAAAGCCCCAACTTGAAATTTCTCCCAATCAAGAGCTTGTTTGACTAGAAAGCCTCGATTTTTAAACGAATCGATAATGCTTTTCAGCATCTCTACTTTCTCATACTGAATGCCAATTTTTAAATTTCGTTTAATTATATCATCATCTGCGTCGATATAATTGTTTAAGTCTGCTTTCAATATCTTGCCTTGTGGCGGAAGCTTCCAACCCTTTTCTTCTGTTTCGGGGGTTGGACCCATAAAATAGAATTCGTGTTTATCTAACTTCAACCGCTTATGCTCTTCTTTATATTTCGTAAGAATGAGCTTCTCTTGAATGTAAATTCGATAATATTTATTGTGTAATTGTGGAATGCGAATAGATTCATTACCCAGATCGGTCTTATCGATCATGGCATCTTTATCCCATTCTGCTAAAATTTCTTCAAGCTTCATAAATCTAGTAGTGCTTTCTTTCGCTCACGTTTAAGCTTTTTCCATTTAGTAAGAGCTTGTTTTCGATAAATTACTGATGCTTCATTTAAGTGACATTTACCGTTTAAATGCGACAATTCATGTTGAAATACACGAGCTGTTAATCCATCAAAAACTTTTGTAACCACTTCACCAGAAGGTTCAGCATAACGTACACGAATTCTTTTAGGTCTTTTAACTTTAACCAATAGACCGGGATATGATAAGCATCCTTCTTCAAGTGTAACCGTTTCCTCAGACACATCGACGATTCTAGGATTAAAGCATACTACGATCTTTTCACCCATCATCGCAAATGCCCTATGCTTTTCACCAATCTGATTTGCGGCTAGACCAATACCTTTCTGAATAATCATTGTTTCAGCTAAGTCTCTAGATAGGGATATTGGGTCTGTTCCAGGCTCATCGAAGTCAAATAGACCAATCGCTTCTTTTAAAATTGGATCACTATCATCTACTAATGTTCTAATCATTTCTCTAATTCCCGAAGAATTTCCATAATATGGAATTTAGTGTTTCTATCTGCATCTAAATAGGCAAAATCGTAATCATACTTAAGTAGCATCTCTACGATTTCTTTATCCTTTTTCCTCGATTGATCTTCATCATGATGCCTACCTACCTGAGAAAAAGGCTTTGTTCTATTAAGATATATATTTAAGTTATCGTATGATTGGAAAGCTTCGTGTGTAAGTTTTTCAAAATACTTTGGCATGTAGCTTTTACTAGAATAAAGTGGTGCTAATATGATAGAAGAATCTGTAATTGCGTAATCTACCTGATCTTTCAATCTCCAAAGCTTCCTGTTCTGCTTTGCCATTACATAGATTTGATCTTCTAATGCTTCTTTTCGATTTTCCCACGACAATTCTTTCGCGTACTCATCTACCAATTCAACATTCATTCCATGCCACTTCATCAAGGCAAATAAGTCTGCCGCAACAGATGACTTACCAGCACCTGGACCAGCATACATGTTAATTACTTTCATTCACAAACCTTTCATTTCAATTAGTTTAGTCAAGAGATATTTAGATTTGTTTCAATCCAGTATAACTATTATACTATAGTTTGACATATATGTCAACTGTTATTTTCAAATATCTTCAAAAAACATTCTTAAAAATGTAAAACTAGCCGTAGCAGTTAAGTATTGTACATCTTCTAGTGTCGTATCGAATTCGATAGGCGAGATGAGTGTAGGAAAACACTCTGTAAACTTAACATTGATATTTGGTCTTTTTGATGAATTTAGAATTACTAAACTTGCATCTGATTTAATATTTTGGTATTGGGTGTCGAGATTGTCTGGATGACCGAGTGATACCATCCAATCAAAAACATCTCTGTAGCTGGACATATTTTCATTAATCTTAAATGTGATTGAAAATGTGTCATAGTCGATATTACCAGGAGTAGGAATTCTTACAAATCCAGTACCGATTCTGGCTACACCGAGAGACATTCCAGGAAATGAAGCACCCTGAACATGAAATTCAGTATTTGGTAAATTGTTAATTTTAAACACAAACCCTAATGGAGATAGGTTATTGATGTCGACGTTATTTAATCCAGCCATAATTTTCCTGTGTACATATCCTGTAGACTATGGTATATTTATAAAATCAAAATTGGAGATAAACGGTGCTAAATGACGATGAATTTAGTGATCGTATTAAAGGATACGAGAGTACCTACACTGGTGCTCGCTTAGAAGGTGACTTTTTCATCGCGCGGATCGACGGTCGGGCGTTTTCTAAATACACTAGATACATGCAAAAACCATATGATACAAACATGTCATGGGCCATGCAGAATACTACACATGCCTTGATGGAAAAAACTGATGCTGTGGTTGGATACACTCAATCTGACGAAATTACGTTAGCATTTAAAAGTTCTGCGTGGTTTGACGGCAAGGTTCAAAAGTTGGCGAGTGTCATATGCGGCATTACAACTGCTGAATTTGTTCGGAGGATGCTTGAAACAGAACACCGCGAACATACATTAGAAAATCTACCACACTTTGATTGTAGAGTTTTCTCTGTCCCAACACAACAAGAGCTCGTAAACGCTGTTCTTTGGAGAGTACATGATTGTAAGAAGAATGCTATTTCATCTGCGGCAAGGGCACAATTTTCACATAAATCGCTGCAGGGTAAAAGCGGTATAGAAATGATTAGAATGCTGCGCAATGAAAACATCTCATTCGAAGATCACTATCCAAGCTTTTATAGATTTGGGCAGACACTGTACAAAGAAAAGGAAACTCAACAAATTCCTGATGAGATTTGGAATCTTATTCCTGATAATAAGAAGCCAGAAAGTAGAAGCTTTAAAAGGCACGTGATTAAAACTACAGCCGAAGAAATGACCTATTTTAAATTGGCTAAACTTTTAAGTTGACATTAATTCAGAATTTGATAGAATGGTTTCATCAATTAAACATATGAGGATTTAATAATGGATATTGTAGTTGGAAATAAGTATCGTTATCGGGTTAATGCGGGTCGTGGTCGTCCCGCTGTAGGGGAAGCAACGTATGTCGGCAATTTCGTTGTCATGAAAAACCTTATCACCGGTAAGAAGACCAACGTCTCTAAGAAGGCGTTGACTGCAGAGTATAGTTTCAAGCCTTATCGCAAGCAGGCTTGATCTATATACCATAATGAGAAAGAGGGGCTCGAGCCCCTCTTTCGTTACGTACTTTCTACTATTTGACTGTTTCTACCATTGCCAGATGTGTATTTGCCCGTATCTAAAGTTGTATGATGTAGTAGATCACCAGAATGAATTAAGTGGTGTGTTGCCCCGTCAGTAGCGTACTCAGCATGATGATCTGATTGCGATTGGACGGTCCCTCCTGGAAATTTATTTTTAATGTGTTCTAGATATGCTGGAATAGCTTCACCGGTCTTAAGTTTCGTTTTGAAGCTTTTAGACGAGCTGGCATTGCCAGTAGCTGTTTTGTGACCCATGAAACGTGGTGCTTTAGCATCTTTATTACTATGCATATGATCGGTCAAGTTTAATGCATGATCAAGAGTGTTAACTTTTGCTCCAACAGAAATAACGCCTGGTTTATAGTGTGCATCGTGATCATATTTTTTATCAGGCCCTATACCTGGATGATCTGTCGCGGTGACAGGAGATTTAACACCAATGGCGTCAGGACCATGATGTGACTTCACTGTCATGATGTGGTCGCCATCTTCATCTTTAATGTGATAAGTGTGCACATTTCTCGGCTTACCGTCAACTGTCTCTTCTTCACTGCCTGCGTGTTCGTATTTGGTATAGGGTTTATAATATCTATTATAAACCTTCCTATGAAGTGAGCGCCCATAATAATCAATCTTGTCAGGGTGGGCGCTATGCCGGAAATGTCTATTATTAGTTTCGTGTGGTAACAGTACAGACTTATGTGCTGTCATAAAATCTGGATGTAGGGCTGAAGTATACTCATTCGAATATGATGATTTCTTGAGGGACATGACTGGCTCGTTAGTGTCCTTATCATAAAGTATGTGGGACGCTTTACCACCTAAATTGTTTGATGTATCGGGATCATGCAGTCCATGTTCGTATTCGCCAGCTCGTAATTTTCTTCTTTTTAATTCTGTCATTACTTAGCTCTCTTATTTGCTGCGGCCGCGACTTCCGGGTGGCGATCGTTGATTAGACCCTTCAGCGTTTCGTTGTTAGTATTTTTATGTTTTGCAACATTCAATCTCACATAATGTAATGGAGAATCTGCCATATGATTTAATGTCGATGGTGAAGCGAAACTTGATGAAGATAGCGGCCCATGCAGATGAGGTTTATCTTTCGCCTTCTGAATCATTGTCTCAGTTACTTTATGGTGATTTAAAAGTTTAACAGCTTTACTTTGATCGCTCGCATTATCAAAAGCTTTATTCATATGATCGTGGCCGATTTTAGGATGATTTAAAATTTCGTCGTAATTA
>Ga0209121_10000164_pt1 | contig 67119 bp, 63 predicted proteins | sample Cruoilmetagenom3_FD_187292 | JGI IMG/M metagenome (GOLD analysis project Ga0209121, IMG submission 187292) | Oil polluted marine microbial communities from Coal Oil Point, Santa Barbara, California, USA - Sample 3 (SPAdes) (version 2) | ecosystem: Environmental > Aquatic > Marine > Oil seeps ...
CCTGTAATTATGGCTTCCGCAGCAGGTGGAATGAGTATTGAGGAGGTAGCCGCAGAAAGCCCGGAGATGATCATAAAAGTAGCTGCCCATCCTGCCGGAAGTTTCAGCGGATACCAGGGAAGGAAACTTGCCTACGGTCTTGGTCTTGAGAAACCCCTTGTGGGTCAGGCTTCCAAAATCACAGCAAGTTTGTACCGTCTGTTAATCGAAAAGGATGCTTCGTTGGTAGAAATCAATCCCCTTATAATCACCGAAGATGATCAACTTGTAGCCCTGGACGCTAAAATAAACTTTGATGATGATGGCCTTTTCCGTCACCCGGAAATTGCTGAACTGCGTGATATCGACGAAGAGGAACCCCTGGAGGTAAAGGCAAAGGATCTGGGAGTGAACTATATAAAACTGGATGGAAACGTGGGCTGTATGGTCAATGGCGCGGGACTTGCCATGACCACCATGGACCTCATAAAACTGGCCGGGGGTGAGCCGGCCAACTTCCTCGACGTAGGAGGAGGAGCAACGCCGGAACAGATAGAAAATGCATTCATGATTCTCACCTCAGACGAAAGTGTTAAATCGATTCTTATTAACATCTTCGGGGGAATCCTCAGGTGTGATCGTCTGGCGAATGGAATCGTTCAAGCGGCAAAGAATCTGGATTTAACAATTCCGATGGTGATAAGACTTCATGGTACCAATGAAGAAGAAGGCAGGAGAATCCTGAGTGAATCACCTTTAAATTTTGAAGTAGCTGAAGGTCTTTATGAAGCCGCCGAAAAAGCCGTTAATATAGCAAAGTAATAATCTTAGAAAGAGAGAGGGAAGAAAGTGAGCATTCTATTAGATGAAAACAGTCGGATAGTGATTCAGGGAATCACGGGAGGAGAAGGGAGTTTTCATACCCGTGTATCAATAGAGTTTGGAACCAACGTAGTGGCCGGCGTAACTCCTGGTAAAGGAGGGGCGGATATGGATGGGATTCCTGTCTATAACCGTGTGAGTGAAGCGGTAGAAAAATCAGGCGCTAACGTTTCCGGAATATATGTTCCGGCGGCCTTTACTCCCGATGCCATCCTGGAATCCATCGAAGCAGGGATTAAATTTATTGTAGCTATAACCGAGGGTATTCCCGTTCTGGAGATGGTGAAAATAAAAAAGGTCATGAAGGATACCGGTACCTATCTTATTGGACCCAATTGCCCCGGTATTACGACACCCGGTGTGGGAAAAATCGGCTTTATGCCAAATTTCATCCATAAAGAGGGCAATGTGGGTGTTCTCTCCCGAAGCGGAACACTGACCTATGAGGCAATTGATCAGCTAACTGCCATTGGAGTCGGGCAGTCAACCTCCATCGGCATTGGTGGTGATCCTATCGTAGGTTCTACCTTTGTTGATCTACTTGAGTTATTTGAGAATGATCCTCAGACTGATCTGGTCGTTCTTATCGGCGAGATCGGGGGAACCGCGGAAGAAGAAGCCGCTCAGTTCGTCAAAGACCACATGACAAAGCCGGTAGTTGCATTCATCGCCGGTCAGACTGCCCCTCCAGGCAGAAGAATGGGGCATGCCGGTGCGATCATCGCCGGAGGAAAAGGAACCGCCGCAGAAAAGATGGAGGCGCTCACGAAAGCAGGGATAGCGGTTGTAAAGAACCCGGCCGAAATCGGGACAACTACAAAAAAGATACTGGAAGAACGAGGCTTGCTCAAATAGACTGAGAATAAATCTTCACTCCATTAATTAAGACAGGGATATCAGAAATATCCTGGCCGGGAGTCACTGCAAAAGATTTTAAACCCTATTTTTTATAGGAAAAAGAAAGGAGGTAAGAAATGGAGATAACGAGGGTCGACCATATCGGGGTAGCGGTAAAGAGTATTGATGAAGCCCTTAAATTGTTCGAGGGCGTTCTGGGGCTGAAAGCGACTGAACGTGAAACGGTAGAAGAGCAAAAGGTTACAGTAGCTTTTCTTCCCGTTGGAGAGAGCGAAATAGAGCTCTTAGAATCCACCGAACCGGATGGAGCAATAGCCAAGTATATTGAAAAAAGAGGAGAAGGAATACAACACGTAGCTCTCCGGGTCACAAATATTGAAGAAGCCCTGAAAGAACTGAAAGAGAAAGGGGTTCGCCTCATCGATGAAACGCCGAGAAAAGGGGCCGGAGGCGCAAAAATTGCCTTTGTACACCCAAAAGAGACCTACGGTGTTATGCTTGAGCTATGCCAAAGGTAAGGTATTGACAAATAAATAAACTTTAAACATGAAAGGAGTAAATTATGGGTAAAATAGGGTTGGGATTAGATAATCTCAGGGATGCCTTTCCTGACGATTATACAGATGAGCAGGTTGCTAGGGCGCAGACCCTGCTCTTGAAAGAACTCGCCTATGAGGCACACAAGTTCTACACCGGTAAAATGATAACCATCCCGAAATGCGGCTACTATGGTTACAACTGGTTTAATGTCTGGTACACACCTGGAGTATCGAAGATTTCGACTACCATAAGAGATGATAATCTTACATCCTATGATCTTACAAACCGTGGAAATCTCGTTGCAGTCGTCAGCGATTCCACCAGGGTCCTGGGTGATGGAGACTGTACACCCCCCGGTGGTCTCGGAGTGATGGAAGGTAAAGCCTTCTTAATGAAATATCTGGGTGGTGTTGATGCGGTAGCTCTCTGCATTGATAGTTACAACGAAAAAGGGGAGCATGATCCGGATAAGATCATCGATTTTGTCAAGATGGTTCAACCCAGTTTCGGCGCAGTCAATCTTGAGGATATTTCACAGCCGAATTGCTTTAAGGTTCTTGATACACTGCGTGAGGAATCTGATATTCCGGTCTGGCATGATGATGCCCAGGGAACAGCTTCCATAACCTTAGCCGGTCTCACCAACGCCCTCAAAGTCGCTGGTAAAGACATTGACAAAGTCAAGATGGCCTTTTTCGGCGCCGGCGCCGCAAATACAACTATCTGTCGTCTAATTATGGCAGCGGGCGCGGACCCGGAAAATGTAATTATGTGCGATTCAAAGGGCGGTCTCCACAAGGATCGTGAGGACCTCAAAGCCGATTCGAGATTTTATCGTAAATGGGAAATCTGTGAAGCCACCAATCCAAAGAAGGTAGACAATATAGTGGATGCGATGAAAGGCGCGGATGTGCTTATTGCTGTTTCAACGCCGGGACCAGGCATAATCAAGGGTGAGTGGGTGAGAACAATGGCTGATAAGTCTATCGTCTTTGCATGTTCCAACCCGGTACCGGAAATCTATCCCTATGAATCCAAGGAAGCAGGCGCTCTTGTTGCAGCTTCTGGAAGAGGAGACTTTCCGAATCAGGTCAACAATTCCCTCGGATTCCCGGGAATACTGAAGGGTTCCCTCCTTGTCAGGGCGACTAAAGTTACGGATGAAATGGCTATCGCTGGTGCCCATGCCATTGCTAAAACCGCAGAGGACAGGGGTATCGATCCCGATAGTATAGCTCCCCTTATGACGGAGACAAAGGTTTATCCGAACGTTGCACGTGCTGTGGCCATGCAGGCAATAGAAGATGGTGTAGCTAGAAGAGAATTGACCGGTGATGAAGTATATAAAAAGACGGAGGACGGTATCAATGAAGCAAGGTCGATAATCGATACCATGATGAAAGAAGGGTTTATTGAAGCACCGCCTGTGAATCTTATGGAAGATGCACTAAAGAGAGCTATCGACCAGATGGAATAATTGATAGCCGGTTTAAGTTGTCTCAGGGGATGGACTTAAGTCCATCCCCTGAGAAGGAATGTGAAATTAAAAGGAGCAAGGTGATGAGAGAGATTTCTTGCGATGAGATTATTAAGGTTATACGAGACCTCTGTATTGACGCCGACTGCAACCTGGGAGATGATGTCGAGGCCGCTTTTGATAAGGCAATCGAAACGGATGAATCTCCGGTAGCCGTGGAGGTCATAAAAGAACTGAAGGAAAACTCACGGATTGCCCGGGAAGAACTGGTTCCTATCTGCCAGGACTGCGGTCTTGCCGTTGTAATTATCGAATTGGGTCAGGAAGCCCATATTGTGGGCGGTGATTTTGAAGAGGCCGTAAACGAAGGGGTAAGGCAGGGATACGCCGATGGTTACCTGAGGAAATCGGCCTGTCACCCATTTACCCGAAAGAATACCGGAGATAACACCCCCGCCATCATTCATCTCAGGATCGTCCCGGGAGATAAGATGAAGATTACAATTGCCCCCAAAGGGGGTGGCAGTGAAAATATGAGCAGGGTAACCATGCTCACTCCTGCGGTAGGTATCGAGGGGGTAAAGGATTTCGTTGTGACAAGAGTGGAAGAATCCGGATCCAATCCCTGTCCTCCAACGGTGATCGGTGTAGGTGTTGGAGGAACATATGAGCGCTCGGCATTTTTAGCCAAAAAGTCGCTGCTCCGGAAGATAGGAGAGAGAAATCCCGATCCGGAACTGGCAAAGGCGGAAGAAGAAGTGCTCGAGAGAATCAATAAATTAGGGATTGGCCCGATGGGATACGGGGGAAATACAACTTCCCTCGATGTATTCTTCGAAATTGAGCCATGCCATATTGCCAGCTTACCGTGCGCGGTCAATATTCAGTGCCACGCGGCAAGGCATAAAGAGGCAGTAATTTAACGATTACTTAATCAAAACCTGTTTTATTGCCAGAATAGTGTTCTTTAAATAAAGTTGCTTGTCTAAGAACATTTTATTAGTTCTGGTTCAGGGAAGTATTAAGTCTGGAGGAAAAAATGTCAGAACAGATAAAATTGACTACCCCACTCTCCGACGAAGATGTGGAAAAATTGAATATCGGGGACAAGGTATTCTTAAATGGTGTAATCTATACCGGAAGGGATGCCGCCCATAAGAGGTTAATTGATCTACTCGATGAGGGCAAGGAGCTTCCCATAGATGTCAAAGGTCAGGTAATCTATTATGTTGGACCTGCTCCCGCTAAACCGGGACAGGCAATCGGTTCCGCCGGTCCCACAACCAGTTACCGCATGGATCCCTATGCGCCGAGGCTTATGGAATTGGGGATGAAGGCGATGATTGGAAAGGGAAACCGTTCTCCGGAAGTTATCGAGGCCATGAAAAAACACAAGGCGGTATACTTCGGGGCTACCGGAGGAGCAGGTGCTCTCATTGCAAAAAGCATAAAAAAGGCAGAGATTATTGCCTATGAAGAACTCGGACCCGAGGCCCTCCGGAAATTAGAGGTGGAAAATTTTCCGGTAGTGGTAGTTAACGACATTAGGGGAGGAGATCTTTACGTGGAAGGAGCAAAAAAATATCGGAAAGAATAGATCAACTAACTAATAGAACGTTTCATCGAAGGCTTCATAACATCTGCCGAAAGCTTTGCGTAACGCTTATATTGTCATTGCGAGCGTAGCAAAGCAATCTCTAACTCAGCATTATTGTGAGAGATTGCCACGTCACTTCGTTCCTCGCAATGACCAAGAAAACAGTTATACGAAGGTTTCCTGCCATTGGGGAGGGAATGGAGTGTTCCATTAGATAGATTGTTTTTTCCACTTTTTTGCTCAATGTCCAACGAAAAATGAAGGATTTATTTAAAGTTCTTCATAATCTAATGCGGGGAGGGAAAATATGGTAAATTTGGGATACACTAAAAAAGTAGAAGTGGTTACGCATGACGTCCTGATTTTCGGCACGGGGCTGGCCGGGTTTCGAGCAGCGCTGGAGATTGCCCGGGAAACCAAGGACGCGGTAAATATGGGCCTTATCTCCAAGCAACAGATTCAGCGCCCCCATTCGGTATGTGCCGAAGGCGGCAGCAACGCAGTACTCCGGGAAGATCAAGGTGACAGCTTTGATCTTCACGCCTGGGATACCGTCAAAGGCTCAGACTTCCTGGGGGATCAGGATGTAATAGACCGATTCGTGGAAAGATGCCCTAAAGAGATACTTTTTCTTGACCACCTGGGGATGCCCTGGTCGCGGTTCGAGGATGGTAGACTCAAACAGCGTCCATTTGGAGGGGCCACCTGTCCCCGGGCCACGATGGCCGCGGACAAGACCGGTTTTTTCGAGGTACAGACTCTCTATGATTCCTTGATGAAGTATAGAAACTTCACACGTTATGACGAATTCTGTGTTACCTCCATCTTGACAGGTAAAGATGGTGAATTCTGTGGCGTTACTGCCATACAGATGTGTACCGGGAAATTTTATGTATTGCGGGCCAGGGCAATGGTCATCTCTACCGGTGGTCTCGGAAACCTTTATATTTTCACCACATTTTCTCAGACTGTTACCGCAGATGGACATGCTATTGCCTGCCGGGCAGGCATTAACCTTGAGGATTCAGAATTTCTCCAGTTTCACCCCACCGGTCTTGTCCCTAACGGAATACTTATGACCGAAGCCTGTCGTGGTGAAGGAGGGTATCTGAGAAATAGCAAGGGTGACAGGTTTATGGAGAAGTATGCCCCTGACAGGATGGAGCTGGGACCTCGCGATCTCGTCTCCCGGTCTATGATAACCGAGATTCTTGAAGGGCGTGGTTTTGAGGGACCCGGGGGGCTGGATTACCTCCATCTGGATCTTACCCACTTAGGGGCAGAAAAGATCAACACTGTCCTGCCCTTAATCCGGGAAGTATGTATTGATTATATCGGTCTTGATCCTATCGAGAAACCGATCCCGGTACGCCCTGTTGCCCATTACAGCATGGGAGGAATTGAGTCGGATATAAATGGAGCAACGGCGATGAGAGGTGTCTGGACAGCAGGAGAAGTTGCATGTCACTCAGTCCACGGCGCCAATCGCCTTGGTTGCAATTCCACCATAGAGTGCCTGGTGTTCGGGGCGATATGCGGTGAAGAGATAGTTAAATATCTGGATACCAATCCACCTTTAGCAGATCTGCCTTCAGATAAGGCCGATGCAGAATATGCCCGTCTTTTCGAAGACCTGCTTCGGAAAAAAGGAAACGAAAATCCCTATGATATTAAGACTGCCATCAGGTCTACAATGCGCGATCATATGGGAGTTTATCGTGATGCAGACAAGCTGAAGGAAGGACTCAAAAAGATCAGGGAGTTAAATGAACGATACCTTAACATCTACGTTCAAGATACTGGACATCTATATAATTCCAACCTGATCAATGTTCTGGAGACAAGAAACCTCCTGGATGTAGCTGAAGGAATGACGATGGCGGCGCTGGCCCGCGAGGAAAGCAGAGGGGCACACGCCCGGCGTGACTTTCCGGTGCGTGACGATGAGAACTGGCTTAAACACACACTGATAACCCATACTGAGGATGGGGGGCGAAAGCTTAGCTATAAACCGGTAACCATTACCAAATGGCTGCCGGTAGAGCGCAAATACTAAGGAGAAGAAAATGGAAGAAAGAAAAAGATACGATAATCACCTGGAATTTTGGGGATGGATAGGAGGCGGCAAGTGGGGAATAGAGCGTTACCTATATACCCTTCATCGGATTACGGGAGTCGGCATTCTGCTCTTTTTCATGATCCACATATTTGAAAGCTCTACCAGAGTTTTTGGTATGGGAGTTTGGAATCCAATTATAGCGGCAATGCACACACCCGTCTTCAAAATCGCTGAAGTCCTCGTCTTTATTGGGTTTGCTTTTCATGCCTTGAACGGCATCCGGCTTATCCTGATCGAACTGGGATTTATAGTGGGAAAACCAAAGCAACCGGTCTATCCCTACACATCGTCACTGGATGTACAGCGACCCTTGATGATAGTAGTAATGATAATTGCTGCTGTTCTCATAGTAATGGGAGGGGTCGATATTTTCTTTTTAGCATAAACAAAGGAGGACTTTCTCATGAATAAAAGTGGGTCTTGGATACTGTTTATCATTGCAGCAATTGTAGTTCTTTTCCTTCTCAGTTTACATATGATGATCATTCACCTGGATGGAATTTTCGGAATCTTTAATCCCGCAGGAGGCTCAGCCCTTGACTGGGGTAATGTAATTCAACGAAGCCAGTCCAGCTTTTTTATGGTTACTTACATTATCCTGCTGGCAGCAGCGCTCTACCACGGATTTTACGGGCTACGCACCATTATATTTGAACTTGGACCAAGAAAACAGGTTGAGCAGGCCTGGACTACCTTTTTTTGGATAGTAGGTATCGTTCTCTTCATCGTTGGAACTTCTGCCGCTATCGCAGTACAAACAATAGAAACAGCGCTTTAGAAAGGATAAAAAAATGGCGACCAACATTACCTTTAATATCAGACGTTTCAACCCGGATAATGATGATGCCCCCCGGTGGCAGCAATTTACCGTCCCTGTAGAAGAAGGGATGACCGTGCTGGATGGTTTGCATTGGATTCAAGAAAACCAGGACGCAACTCTTGCCTTCCGTTTCTCATGCAGAATGGGGGTATGCGGTTCCTGTGCCATGTTAATAAACGGAACTCCCACTATGGCCTGTAACACACAGATTCTGCATGTAACTGACAGTACATTAACCCTTGGGCCACTTCCCAACTTCGATGTAATTAAAGACCTGGTACCGGATTTAATGCCGATGTTAGAAAAGCACGCATCCATCATGCCTTTTCTCCAGCGGACGGATACCGAAGAGATGCAAACACCTACCTGGGAATACATGCAATCCGTCGAAGAACTCGAAGAATACTTTCAGTTCACCTATTGTATGAAGTGCGGCTGTTGTATGGCTGCCTGTCCCGGGACCGCGACAGACCGGGAATATCTTGGACCGATGCCCCTTACACAGGCATACCGATTTAACGTAGATTCCCGTGATGACGGTCAAGCGAATAGAAACAAGGTTGTAACTTCACCTCACGGTGTTTTCAGTTGTCATTATGCCGGAGAGTGCTCCAATGTATGTCCTAAAGGGGTTGACCCGGCCCGGGCTATCCAGCTCATGAAAAAGGAACTGGTCTTAGGTTACCTGAAACTGAAGCCTAAGGGAAAACCGGCCAAGGTGATAGGTCCTCCAACGGGTGAGATCAAGCCGAAGGTTGAAGTTCCTGCCTATACGGTTGAGCAGTAAAAACAAGATCGGACGGGTTATCCGGGTGTAATCGCCCGGTTGGAAAGAGAATAAGGTGAAAAAGGGCTCTGAGAGTAGAGAAATGTTTAATGCATCGAAGAGTCCTTTTTGAAATATGTTACCGAGTAAAATCAGTTCCCATTGTTTTAAAAAGTTATAGACCCTGAAATAAATTCAGGGTGACAAAAAACTTTCTACGAGACCTATACTGCGGTCTCGGTCATTGCGAGGAACGAAGTGACGTGGCAATCTCTCATAATAATGCTGAGTTAGAGATTGCTTCGCTTGCCCTCTTCGCTACGCTCGGGGCTTCGGCTCACCGCAATGATAATATGAACGTTATGCAAAGCTTTCAGATTTTCACGAATTCACCAAAGTTAAACCGAGTATAAATAAGGAGGTGTCTTATGGCTGAGGAGAAAGAATCAAAATGGACCACTACAGAAGAGTGGGCTACTGAAAGGGAAGAGAAGTATAACAAAGTTATGGAGAAGTATAAGGACAAAAAATGGCCTGAGTTGACCACAGAGGAGAAATATGAGGTCTTCGAGGCACGTAAGGCCGTGCTGGAACGCATGGGTGGTTTAAGAGGAATAAAGCGACAGCATGAAAGGGGCAAATACACGGTAAGAGAAAGAGTCGATCTGCTATTTGACCCCGGAACATTTGTCGAGATTGGTCTGCACTGCAAATCCTCATGCCTCCATTACGATATGTACAAAGTCCCATTGGAGGACATACCTGCAGATGGCATACTGGCAGGCTATGGACTTATCGAAGGAAGGCCGGTTTATGCTTTCTTCCAGGATTTCACATGTTGGGGTGGAACGCTGGGAAGGACACACGCGGATAAAATAAAAAGGGTCGCCGGAGAAGCAGTGCAGAACGGCTGTCCCATATTGTATGTTGCCGACTCCGGCGGAGCCAGAATACAGGAAGGAACCGATTCACTGGCCGGCTACGGTGATCTTTTTTATACCAACAGTATATTTTCGGGATGTGTTCCACAGCTCTGTGCCATCATAGGACCCTGTGCCGGAGGGGCCGTCTATTCACCGGCACTTATGGATTGTATATTTACAGTAGATGGAGAAACTGAAATGTTTATCACCGGGCCAATAGTGATAAAGGCAATTCTGGGACAGGAGGTCGGAAAAGAAGAGCTTGGTGGCGCCAGGGTTAATTGTGAGCGAAGTGGAAATGGAACATTCTACGCCAAAGATGAAGACGAATCTATATGGCAGATAAAGAAACTGCTCAGCTTCCTGCCGGGAAGCGCCAAGGAAAAGCCTCCGTACGTCGAAACCGGCGATCCGGCGGACAGAATAACACCGGAATTGAGGAAGATAATACCTGACAGTCTGACCGAGCCATATGACATGAAGAAAGTCATTGAAACGGTAGTCGATAATGGAGACTTCTTTGAATGGCAGGAACTCTTTGCACCAAACCTCATATGCGCTTTTGCCAGGATGAATGGAAATTCGGTAGGTATAATAGCGCAGAATCCGTTGCATCTTAATGGTGACCTTGATATAAACTCCGGTGACAAGGGATCCAGATTCATGAGGTTGTGTGATGCTTACAACGTACCTCTTATAAGCTTCGTTGATGCTTCCGGATATGTTGCTGGAAAGGATCAGGAGACAGGAGGCATAATCAGGGCTGCCGCAAAGCTGATCCAGGCTTACGCCGAAGCCACTGTTCCCAAAGTAACCGTAATTACCAGAAAGGCATTTGGCGGACCAGCTCTCCTCGGCTCCAAGGACCTGGGTTCGGACTTAGTTCTGGCATGGCCCACATGTGAAATGGCGGCCGCGAACCCTGAAAGCGCAGTGGCTACCATCGGAGGAGATGAGTTAGATTACAGGTCTCGTTTCTCAGATCCGGCTGTACCCGCGGCTAAGTTATACATTGACGAGATCATAGATGCTGCTGACACCAGATCCCTTATATGTAAAGCGCTCAAGATGTTTGAAAATAAAGATTTGGATTTGCCGTATAAGAAACACAACGTCAAGCCGCATTAAAACCTGTTAGAATAAGGAACAATATAAATCAAAGGAGGTTTCCTATGGCAGAGAAGAAAACATTTGACGACATGGGTACGTTGGAAAAGATTGAACATATGAAGAAGTTAGAGGCAAGAATCCATGAGATGGGTGGGGCGGAAGCAATAAAGCGCCAGCACGACATGGGAAAGTATACGGCAAGGGAGAGGGTGGAGAAGCTTTATGACCCGGGAACCTTCGTCGAAACAGGTGTATTTTGTAAATCCGTAACTCCCCATTATGATGTATTTAAGGAAGATATACCGGCGGATGCCGTGGTAACAGGATACGGGACCGTCAATGGGAAGCTTCTTTATGGTGCCTTCCAGGACATTACAGTTATGGGTGGAACGCTGGGGAAAATACACGCAGATAAGATAGTGAGGGTCCTTAAAGAGGCTAATAACGTTGGCTGTCCCATGCTGTATGTTATCGACTCGGAAGGTTTGAGGGTAAAGGAAGGGCCCGATTCACTGAGCGGCCTTGGAGATATAGTATATAACATGACCCTCTCTTCAGGATCCATACCTCAACTCTGCGCCGTTATGGGGTCATGCACAGGCGGAATTACCACTATCCCGGGCCTGGCGGACTGTGTATTCACAGTGGACAAGATAACCAAAATGTACGCCAATGATCCGGCTACGATAAAGGCAGCTACTGATGAGGAAGTTGAGGGTGAGGACATTGGTGGAGCGGGTGTTCACAGCGGGACGAGTGGGGTTTCCACCTTCCTTTCTAAGAATGAGGACGAATGCATTGAGCAGATAAAGAAGTTTTTAAGTTTTATGCCGGGGAGTGTCAAGGAGAAACCAGCACGCGTTGAGACCGGTGATCCGGCGGACAGAACCGCACCGGAACTGGCAAAGATCATACCTGATAGTCCGACAAGACCCTTTAACATGAAAAAGATCATAGGGGCAATAGTGGACAATGGGGATTTTATGGAGTGGCAGGGACGGTATGCCAGAAACCTCATATGCGCTTTAGCCAGAATGAATGGGGATACGGTAGGTATACTGGCACAGAATCCCATGGTCTTGGCGGCCTCTCTTGACGTAGACTGCTCCGACAAGGGCTCCAGGTTCATCAGGTTCTGCGATGCTTATAACATCCCCATACTGAATCTTGTTGACGTTCCCGGATACCTGCCTGGAACAGACCAGGAGTGGAGTGGTATAATCAGGCATGGGGCAAAAATGCTCTTTGCCTATGCTGAAGCATCAGTACCTGAAATAACCGTGGTTACCAGGAAGGCATACGGGGGCTCTTATCTGGGTATGTGTTCCAAGGATATGGGTGCGGATATAGTCATGGTATGGCCGGGATGTGAGATGGCGGTTATGGGGCCGGCGGGTGCAGTAAATGTCATCGAGCGCAAAGCGATAAAGGCGGCAGAAGATCCCAACGCGAAGCGAGCGGAGTTGCTGAAGGAGTATAGAAACCTCTTCCTGATAGCCACCACACCGGCAGCTAATCTGAATCTGGATAGTGTTATTGATCCTGTAGAAACAAGACCTCTTGTGTGCAAGGCACTCAAGCTATTCAAAGATAAGGATGTAAAGTTGCCATTTAAGAAGCACGAAATCATGCCTGAGTAGGACAAATTAAAGTTTCAAAAAGGGGGCACCGGGGTAGAAGTGTTACTTTTACCATTACGGTGCCCTTTTTTATGTCTGCCAGTGTTAATCAGTGCCCTCAACAACAGCAGTAACAGGGCCAAACCCTGTGATTTTTGCTGTTGTTTTTCTTGATTTCAAAATTTAATGGAGATACTATAATACACACCCCAGTTCCAGAAACAATAAATGAGGTACTGTTAAATGAAAAAGGCTTTTATTACCGGGATTACCGGACAGGACGGATCATATCTTGCGGAATTTCTACTCGACAAAAGCTATGAGGTTCACGGGCTAATCCGAAGGGCAAGCACATTCAACACAAACCGTATAGACCATCTTTACAAAGATTTTCACGATCCTGAAGCGCGAATGTATCTTCACTACGGAGATCTTTCAGTCTCGGGACAATTGACGGATTTGCTTCACGATATTCAGCCTGATGAGGTCTACCATCTGGGTGCTCAAAGCCATGTCCGGGTGAGTTTTGACATACCTGAGTATACCGGTGATGTAACAGGCCTGGGCACCCTCAGACTTTTAGAGGCAATTCGTAAAACAGGTGTCAAGACCAGATTCTATCAGGCTTCATCCAGCGAGATGTTCGGATCCGCCTCACCACCACAGAACGAGCTGACCCCCTTTGAACCGCAAAGTCCCTATGCGGCAGCTAAGGTCTTTTCCTACCACATGGTCAAAAACTATCGGGCGGCATACAATATTTTTGCATGCAATGGAATCCTCTTCAATCATGAATCCCCCAGAAGGGGAGAAACCTTCGTTACCAGAAAAATTACCCGTGCAGCTACAAGGATCAAGTCCGGGCTTCAGGATAAACTTTTCTTAGGCAATCTCGATGCCAGAAGAGACTGGGGCTTTGCCGGGGATTTTGTTGAGGCAATGTGGCTTATGCTCCAACAGGATGAACCTGATGACTATGTGATTGCCACGGGAAAGACACACTCCGTCCGTGAATTTGCCGAAAAGGTATTCCTGAAATTAGAACTCGACCATAAAAAACATGTGGAGATAGATCCCAGATACTTCAGACCAACCGAGGTCGACGTTTTACTTGGTAATCCTGCCAGGGCAAAAGAAAAATTAGGATGGGAGGCCGGGGTAGGTTTCGATGAGTTGATTGATATGATGATTAAAGCGGATATGGAACTGGCGGAAGAGGAAAAAACACTTCTTGATGCCGGATATAGTGTCGGAAATAGAATAACTTAAGGGATTGCTCAAGTCCTAAGACGGATAACGAATATGACCTTCTGGAAAGACAAGCAAATAGTTGTTACCGGCGGCAAGGGTTTTCTTGGTAAGTACCTTATCAAAAAGTTAAAAAATAAAGGTTGCCGGAACATCTTCACATTCGATTCGTCGGAATACAATCTTTTAAATATTGAAGACATAAAACGGATGTATGATGATGCTAAACCGGACATTGTCATTCACCTGGCCGCAAGAGTTGGTGGTATCGGATTCAACCAGGGAAATCCAGCTCCCTTATTTTATGAGAATCTGATGATGGGTGCACAGTTGTTACATGAAGGATACCTGAGGAAAATCGAAAAATTCATAGCCATAGGAACCATTTGTGCCTATCCCAAATTCACACCTGTTCCTTTCAGGGAAGACAACCTGTGGAACGGCTATCCTGAAGAAACAAATGCACCCTATGGTCTCGCCAAAAAAATGATGCTTGTGCAATCACAGGCATACCGCCGGCAGTATGGATTCAATTCCATATTTCTTCTGCCGGTCAACCTTTACGGCCCCGGAGATAATTTTGACCCTGAATCTTCACACGTGATACCCGCACTCATAAAAAAGTGTGTCGATGCAAACCTGAACAATGAAAAAAAGATCGTGATCTGGGGAACAGGAAACCCCACCCGTGAGTTTCTCTATGTGGATGACGCCGCCGAGGCAATTTCGCTTGCCACCGAAAAATACAATAAAATCGACCCCGTTAACATAGGAGCCGGTTTTGAAATATCAATCAAGGAGCTTATCGAACTGATTGCGGAACTAACCGATTTCAAAGGTGAGATCACCTGGGATGAGACAAAACCGGACGGCCAGCCACGCAGAACGCTGGACACCACAAAAGCATTCAAAGAATTTGGTTTTAAAGCAAAGACAGATATCAGGGCGGGATTGAAGAAAACGATTGAGTGGTATAAGAAAGTTATTTGACTTACCCGACGCTTTATGCTAATAACCGCAACAGATGATCGACAAAGAAACAAAAAAGTCCATGATCCAGATGGCTCATGTTAGTAGTCTCGGCTTTGCAATGGTCATTGGAAGTATTGGGGGTCTTCTTGTTGGAGCTTACCTGGACCGGAGACTGGGAACAGGACATAAGCTTGCTTTTTTATTTTTTCTGATAGGGACATTTGCAGGATTCAGAAATGTATATGTTGTAATCAAAAAGAATTTCAGGGATGAGAAACTTATAATAAAGTATTTAAAATATGAACCGCACAGAAAAAGACCCCATCCAAAAAAAAATTGAGATAAGAAACTGGATTTTCCTTGGAATATTTCTCAGTGTCAGCTTAATTTTTATGCCATCCAGATTCACTCTCGGGTTACTATTGGGCGGTCTTATAAGCATCATAAACTTCTTCTGGCTTTACCAGAGTCTTCGAAAGGCATTTCAGCATCTTTCAGGAGGGACAAAATCAGTAGTGGTGTTTAAATACTATATCAGATTAGCCGTTACAGCAATCGTGCTTTTTTTCATCATTACACGAATGCATGTTGATGTGATCGGTTTGATAGTCGGTCTTTCTGTCGTTGTAATAAGCATCATATTCACGACAGTGCTTGAGCTTTTAAAAATAAATTCCGCTAATGAGGAGGTTAGATAAAGAATGCATTCTTTTTTGTTTCTCGAAAATCCATTTTCCCCACCCCATGTCACTTATGCCTGGTTTACCATGGCACTCCTGATACTGCTTTCCTATCTGGCGACGCGCCGGATGGATGTCTATCCCAGTAGATTTCAGAATTTTATGGAGGTAGTTATAGGAGGTGTAGATAACTTGCTTATTGAAATCATGGGGCCTGAAGGACGAAAGTTTTTCCCACTTATGGCAACCTTGGCCCTTTTTATTTTGACCTCAAATCTAATAGGAAAAATACCGGGATTCGATGCGCCCACGGCTAACCTCAATACGACAGTTTCCATGGCTCTGATTGTCTTTGTTATGACACATATCATCGGCATCAAAATTCATGGGTTCAAATACATTAAACAATTCCTGGGACCGGTCTGGTGGCTGGCACCCCTGATGTTTCCTATTGAGATAATCAGTCATATATCAAGACCTCTCTCCCTTTCAGTACGACTATTCGGGAATATGGAGGGTGGACACATTATGCTGGGGGTGTTGTTCTTTCTGGTTCCCCTGGTTGTACCGTTGCCCATTCTTGCTCTTGAATTTCTTGTAGCGGTAATCCAGACACTGGTTTTCGTATTGCTGTCGATGATGTATATAGCCGGGGCTATGGAAGAGGCACACTAAATCAATATTCTTTCGTAAGTTTGTCGAGTTCAGCCAGGGAAAAAATAGGGCCATCCACACAGACATATTTGCTCCCGACATTACAACGCCCACATTTTCCTATCCCACATTTCATTCTCATCTCAAGAGAAGTGATGATGTTCTCCCTGGAAAAACCTAATTCAAAGAATACCGGCAGTGTAAAACGGATCATAATCGGCGGTCCACATATCAGGGTCACAGCATTTTCAGAACTCGGCCCTACCTCTTTACAGACCGTGGGAACAAACCCTTCCCTACCCTCCCAGGTTTCATCTCCTTCATCTACAGTTACATACATGTTAACATCATCCCTCTTCTCCCAGGCAGCAAGCTCATCCTTGTACATCAAAAGCCCCGGGCTCCTTGCCCCGTAAACAATAGTAATATCCCCGAATCGCGATCTGTTACTGTCGTGAATCATATAATTAACCAGAGACCGGAGAGTCGTAAAGGCAAAACCACCACCGACAACAACAACGTTTTTCCCCTCAAGATAATTAATAGGCCACGAATTACCCAGAGGGCCCCTTACACCAATCCGAGTACCCTCCTCAAAACTATGAAGAGCAGTAGTAACAATCCCCGCCTCCTGAACTGTAAACTCAAGATACCCCGGCTGGGTTGGTGATGATGCCATACCTATCGGGGATTCTCCCTTGCCGAACACAGAAAGTTCAGCAAACTGTCCCGGTAAATATTTGAAATTTTCCTCATCTTCCTTATTTACAAAAGCCACCCGGAAAGTCTTGATATCCTTCGTGTCCACCTCTGTTATAATCTTCTCTACATCAACAGGAATCGGTATATATGGATTCTGCATTACTATCTCCACAATCTATAATTTAGATACGTCCTCAACTATCTTTCTTATATCTATATTAACGGGACAATACCTCACACATCTGCCACAACCCACACAGGAAATGGCCCCAAAATTGTCCACATAATATTTAAACTTGTGCATCACCCTCTGCCTCCATCTCTCCTTTTGCGATGGCCTCGGATTGTGACCTGAGGTCTCATACGTAAACAACCAGTACATGCAGGAATCCCAGGATCTTATTCTTCTTCCATCATTCCCCTTCATCTCATCGCTGATATCGAAACAGTGACAGGTCGGACAGAGATAAGTGCAGGTACCACAGGCAAGACAGCTTTGGTGAATTGTATCCCAAAAGGGGTGTTCAAAATTATCATCTAACCAGCTCTTTATTTCTTTTGCAGGAACATGAGATTTAATCTCCTCCTCTGCATCGTCAAAGAGCTCTTTTTTCTTTATTTCTACTGCATCATCGGGTTCAGGAAGGTCTCCAAATTTTTCCAGGAGCGTTTCTCCTTTTGGGGTTATAAATTCAGCCAAATAATTATCCCCCATATCGGTCAGCATCACATCAGCCCCTTCTTCCGACATGGGGTGACCCCCCACCGACGTACAGAAGCAAGTAGTATAAGGAGGGTGGACACAGGCAAGAGAAATAATTATCGTCTTTTCTTTTTTATTAATATAATAAGAATCCTTGAATTTTTCCTGATCAAAAACCATATCCAGAAGGACAAAGCTGCGGGCATCGCATGGACGGACACCGAAGAGCACTGCCTCTTTTGCCTCATTCTTACCTCTCGAAAGCTCTATTCCCCTTTCCGTTCTCATATACCTCATCATTGTTTCTGTCTGGGGAAATAAAAAATTCTTCGGAGCATTTCTCGTATTGGAATAATCTACAAGGGGTTCCATCCCCTTTTTCAGGGGTTTAAAGAGAACATTACCCCCATCCCGAACCGGTGCATAGACCGGCATTTCTTCAGAAATTCTTTTTACAATACCGGGAAGTATTTTCTTTTTTATCAGCCTCTTTTCCATACCTTTCCTTCTCACCACTTATACTAAGATCTTTGAGTAACCATCCAAAACTGTATGGAGCTTTGGAAATATGATTCTGAGAGCGAATCAAGATTTTTTCGCTAACCATTCTTAATCGAAGCGTAGCGCCCGCAAATCCAACTGTTCGATCCGCCGTAGGCGGAGAGTTTTGGATTTGCAGCGAAGCAAGATATAGAATGGTCGAAAAAATGTTTTGAGAATCGATGAATTATATTTTCAAAGTTTCCATACTATATAAGCCCCAGAGAACTAAGAAGAGGTCTCGGGTCAACATTGTGCATTTTGAACCACTTCTCCGGTCCCCTCAAACCCGTTGCCAGGGCTATTAATTCAGTAAAATAAAATGCCGGAAGTCTCACATCTTCACTGGCCCTCATATCTAAATTTGCCATGCAGACCGGACAGGCGGTGACCATACAATTGGCACCGGCTTCTCTTGCCATCCTCATTAACAAATCCACCCGGTGAATCACAATGTCCGTTTTGCCAATGGTAAGGTTTCCACCACAGCACTCTGTTTTATAGGACCACGGACGGGATTCAGCGCCAAGACTTTCCATAATTCCATCCAACATATACGGATTTTCGTAGTTATCAAACTCACATATCTCAGGAGGACGCAGTAGCAAACACCCGTAATACGATACAGGTTTCAAACCTTCAAGTTTCTTAGTCACCAACTCACTTAACTTTTCGAGACCAATATCATTGTATACAATATCGATTGGGTTTCTTACTGCAACGGTACCATTATATTTCTTGCCGATAATGCCTTCGATTTCTGCCTTTAATTTTTCATTCTCTTTAAGGTGATATTGTGCCGACTTAAAACGGTTAAAACAGGCAGCGCATGGAACCATAATATCAAGATCATCCGTTTCTGCTGCTATGATATTCCTCGCCGGGAGGGCAACGGACAATTTAAAATTCGTATTGTGAGCTGCACTGGCACCGCAACAGGACCAATCATCGATCTCCTGCAATTCAATCCCCAGCGCTCTGCTAACAGCTCTTGTTGATTGATCATATTCTTTTGCTGTAGCGTGAAGGGAACATCCCGGATAATATGAGACTCTCAACTATAGCCTCCTTAACTTTTCGTTTCCTCAAATATCTTTTTTACCGATTTCATATCTTTTGTTCTTGGGGAAAAAAGAGAAAGCTTGCCCTTTATAAACATACTGATACCCATGGCGATATCAGAAAAATAATCACCCGATTTTAACTTATAATCAACAATCATAAGGGGCTCATTGATACGCCCACCCATCTTCACGTTTGAAAGAAAAGCCTCATGAAATTTCAGTATATTCTTTTCCTTAATCCTCACCTCTGACTCTATAGCCATCTCTCTCAAGACATCCATCATCCTGGCTATGTCAACCTCATTGGGACAGCGTGTAACACAGGTTTCGCAGGAAGCACATAGCCATATAGTAGAACTGTTGAGTACCTCATCTCTTCTACCCATCTGAATCATCTTTATGATCGTATCTGGATTGTAATCCATTGCAAAGGCTACAGGACACCCTGCCGTGCACTTTCGGCAGTGATAACATCTCTGTATGGGCACACCGTCTATTCTACTGTTGACTTCTTCCAGGAATGTTTCCATATTTACTCCATCAACTTTTTCATTCCGGTTCAAATATAAATTTTTCTTTATCGGTATCCCTGAAAGTGGCAAGGGGCGCGGGTTCATCAAGCACAACTCCCGCTCTGTGTTCGAACAACTCAAAAGAATCCTTGTCCAGTTTCTTCAGAAACTTTCTCAGATCAACGCCCATGGGACACACTTCCACACATGATCCACAGTCTACACAACGTCCGGCTGTATGGAATATGCGCATTATTTGAAACACCTGTGTGTCTGTTTGATCCTCGCCGATTCCGACCCAGTTGGGCCGGCTTTGTTCAACAAAACAGACTTTGCAGTAACAGGATGGACAGGCGTTGCGGCAGGCATAACAACGTATGCATCTGCTCATTTCACCTGTAAAATAGTCCCAGCGCTCTTCAAGCGGCAGTTTCTCAAATTCATCGACCTGAACGTATTCCCGATCAGCTTCCATAGGCGGGGCTTTATCACCTATCATCATGTCTGATATAACTGGATTATTAAAACGGCATGTAAGACAATTATCGGCAATAACATCCCTCAGCAAAATATCTTTAACACCACCCGCTGTTTTGACCGATACCCTGTTTCCTTCAACCCTTTCCTCAAGTATCTCCTCGCCGCTTACTCTCTCGGCCATTTTTTCTTTAGCCACATAACCTGTGCAGGGAACACCAATAATCACCACTTCATCCCTGTCATACTGTCTCTCCTGAAGATGTATTACCAGGGATCTGGAAGTACACCCTTTTGCAACAACTCCTACAACCTTTCTTGTTTTATCCTCCGGTTTAACATTCCTTTGTGATTCCTTATGTTGAAAAAGGAGATCGTGTACATATTTAGCCAGATTCTGCATACAGAAGAAATCCCAGACGAGCTTTTCCACATCTGTGGGATTTGATATAAAACATGGGACAGAACAGAGAGGAAGAGTGCCTTTTTCATACCCCACAATGACATCCACTTTCTTTTCAACCAACAGTCTTTTTGCTTCTTCCCGCAGTTGTTTTTCTATGCTTTCCACTACTTCTATTCCCTGTTCCCCGTTCCCTAACCACTGTAAACTGTTATTATATTCTTTTTACCAGTTTATTCGCCGGGCCAAGCGCCTTAACAGCATCCGTCACACCTTTGACAACCCGGGCAAACTTATCCCCCTCAGACGCCGAAACCCATGTAAACATCGTCCTGTCCGGTTCTATGCCGATGTACGACAGAAAATTTTTCAACATGGCAAACTTTCTTCTTGCGGACAGATTCCCGGTTATATAGTGACATTCCCCGGGGTGACAACCGGATACAAGCACACCATCCGCTCCTTCCTGAAGGGCCTTGACAATATAAAAGGGATTTATCCTCCCTGTACACGGAACCCTTACTATCCGTACATTCGGCGGATACTGTATCCTGCTTATCCCCGCCAGATCAGCCCCGGCATAGGTACACCAGTTACAACAAAAAGCAACAATCTTTGGCTCCCAGCCTTTATTTAATCTATTTTCAGCCATATATTCTTCTAACCTGTCAGGGCGGCTATCTGTGCCAGAATTTCCTCATTATTAAATCCTTCCAAATCAACCGCATTCATCCTGCACGATGCCGTACACACACCACACCCCTTACAAAGAACGGCGTTCACCACAGCATAACCTTCTTTCTCATCCACCTCTATGGCGCCAAAGGGACAGTTTGCCTCACAAAGCCCGCAGGCCATACATCTATCTTTGTTCACATAGGCAATTTTCCCTTCAGCCTCTATAAAGTCTTTGGCCAGAACAGTGCATGCCCTGGATACAGCAGCATTGGCTTGAATGATAGTCTCATCGCTCATCTTGGGAGAATGAGCCATACCGCACAGGAAAATACCATCCGTTGCAAAATCCACAGGCCTTAACTTCACATGGGCCTCAAGGAAGAAACCATCCTGATTTATTGACACCTTCAGCGCTTTGCCAATGGCATCATTGTCAGGATTGGCAACCGTGCCAACGCTCAACACCAGCATATCCGCTTCAAGTTCCACCGATTCATTCAATATCGGATCAAAAACTGTTACAGAAATCTTAGAACCGGCACTCTTTACTCCCGGCTTTCTGTCCTCGTCATAGCAGATAAACTTGACATTGGCCTCACGGGCCTTTTTATAATACTCTTCCCTAAGTCCGTATGTCCTGATATCCCTGTAGAGTACAGTAACATCCTTATCCGGATCAGTCTCTTTTAGCTTCAGGGCATTCTTTATGGCCTCACTGCAACAATATCTGCTGCAGTACGGTCTCTCGGCATTCCTTGAGCCGACACACTGTATCATGACCACGCTTCTCGCTCTGGCAACCTTTGCGCCCTTTTCATAAATGAGTTCCTCAAGCTCCCGTTGAGTTACCACATTGTCATTCTGACCATAGAGATATTCATCTGTCTTAAATTCGCATGCTCCTGTTGCCACTATGACCACACCATGCTCAAACCGGTGCTCGTCTCCTCCAGTTTCAATTGTGGTCTCGTAATTACCTATAAATCCTTCGATATTCTTTATCTTTGCCCGGGTATAAACATGTATCAGTTCACTCTTTTTAACACGCTCCAGCAGGCCGGCCAGATGTTTCTTAGTATCAAGGCCTTCCAGGGTGTAGTAAAGCTTACGATAATTTCCGCCCAGCTCGTTTTCCTTCTCCACGATATAAGATTCAAAACCCTGATCAGCAAGAGAGAGGGCGGCCGTTATCCCGGCAAGTCCACCTCCGATAATCAATGTTGTTTTATTTACACTGAGCTGCCCCGGCTTCAAAGGGTTCAGATACTCAACTTTAGCCACAGCCATACGAACCAGATCCTTCGCCTTCTCCGTTGCCGCCTCAGGTTCATTCATATGAACCCATGAGTTCTGATCTCTGATATTTGCCATTTCAAAGAGATATCTGTTGAGACCCGCCTTTTCACAATTCTCCTGGAAAAGACTTTCGTGCGTTCGGGGAGAACAGGATGCTACCACAACCCTGGTAAGGTTGTGTTTCTTGATTACTTCAGCCATATTCACCAACGTGTCCTGTGAACAAGCAAAGAGGTTTTCTCCAACGTAAACCACATTGGGAAGAGTTTTAGTATATTCAACCACTGCCGGCACATCTACCACTCCGCCTATATTGATTCCGCAATGGCAAACAAAAACCCCTATCCTCGGACCAACTCCTCTCAAATCTATTTCTAAAGGAATTTCTCCCTCTGTAATCAATGTCCCTCGTCGGGAAGCCAGCAAACCTTCTGCACATGCCGCAGCGCCGCTCGCTTCCATAACAGTTTCAGGAATGTCCTTGGGACCAGCAAAGACACCACAGACAAAAACACCGTCACGGGAGGTCTGTACAGGATTCGTCAGAGGGGTTTTGCAGAAACCATGTTCTTCTAAATCTATTCCCAGAGTTGCTGCAAGCTTCGGTGCGTCCTTTGGCGGGGTTAGACCGACAGAGAGAACCACCATATCAAACTCTTCTTCAGCAAGCGTTCCATCTTCCAGGACATAAGTAATAAGAAGATTTTTTGTCTGCTGCATCTCCTTAATTGTTGAAGGGATAGATCTTATATACCTTATGCCGTACTCTTCCCTGGCCCTCTCGACAAACCGGTCAAAATCCTTTCCGTAGGCACGGATATCTATATAGAATATCGCAGGTTCAAGACTCTTGATATGTTCTTTGACAACAATGGCCTCCTTTGTTGCGTACATACAGCATACGGAAGAACACCAGCTATTCCCGCAGGATGTATCTCTTGAACCTACACACTGAATAAAAGCTATCTTCTCAGGCTCTTTACCATCAGAAATTCTCTTGACGTGACCGAAATAGGGACCGGATGCGGATAATATCCTTTCAAACTGTATACTTGTCACCACATTGTCGTAGATACCAAAGCCATATTCTCCTTTAATCTTCGCATCAAAGACTTCAAATCCGGGAGCAGCAATAACAGCGCCAACCCTGATATCACGATACGTATCTTTCTGTTCAAAATCTATAGCATTTAGCTCACAGACCTTTTCACAGACCCGGCACTTTCCATTTTTGAAATAGATACAGTTGTCTCTGTCAATGACAGGCCTTTGGGGAACGGCCTGGGGAAATGGTATATATATTGCTTTTCTCCTATCCAGCCCTTCATTAAATTCCGAGGGAGCCCTGCCTGGACATTTTTCTATACAGGAAAGGCAGCCGTTACATATATTATGGTCAACATAACGCGCCTTCTGCTTTACCGTAACATCAAAGTTCCCCACAGATCCTTTTACCTCTGTTATTTCACAGGAGGTCATCAATTCAATATTGGGATTTTGCAGGACTTCTCCCATCTTTGGAGACAGGATACAGGTAGAACAATCATTAGTGGGAAATGTCTTGTCGAGCTGGGCCATAACACCACCGATACTGATACCATTTTCAACAAGGTGTACCTTTATGCCGGAATTCGCAAGATCAAGGGAAGCCTGGATTCCTGCTATTCCTGAACCCACAACCATCACAGCACCAATTTTTTCACTCTCTTTTAACAACTTTCACACTCCGGATCTGATGATACTACAAAAAGTGTACTACTACTTAAGAGTTTTGCATAACCATACCGAAACTGCCTACTGTTTACTGTTTTTCTCTATCTCCTTCCAGATAGCCCCTTTTCCTTCACCCGTCCTGGCAGAAAACAGAATTATGTTACTATCAAGAGGCAATTCCAAGATTTTCTTTATACATTGCTGTCGAATTTTTATTTGATTTCTGGACAGTTTGTCGATTTTTGTCAGAATAACGAGGAAACCAATACGGTAAAAATGGAGCCATTCAAGAAGAGAAAGATCACCCCCAGATGGATCCCTTCTTACATCAAGGATCAAAATGACAAGGCACAAATTCTCCCGTTCTTTAAGATATTTTTCCACCATGGGTCCCCAATCCCTCTTTACAGAAAGGGGTACCCTGGCATATCCATAACCGGGAAGGTCGACGAAACAAACACGGTTGTTTATCATGAAAAAATTTATAAGCCGTGTTCTTCCGGGAGTGGTACTCGTCCGGGCAAACCTTTTTCGATTAACAAGCGTGTTAATAAGCGAAGATTTTCCCACGTTGGATCTACCGGCAAAGGCCACCTCTGGAAGTGAACTCTTCGGATACTGAGAGGGTTCCCTGGCGCTCTTTATGAAGTCTACCGATGTTATTTTCATTCACTATTACTCAAACTTTATATCATACTTTTCTAATTTCCTCTCAAGTGTAGGCCGCGAGATACCGAGTATTTTGCAGATTTCACCTTTATTCCTGCCGGTTTTCTCGATTATCCTCCTTATATGCTTCTTCTCTATTTCATCTATTGTACAGATCTCAAAATCCTCATCTTTTTCGCTTTCTTCGCTTATTGTTTCGCTTTTAATTTCTCCTTCGGAAAAGTCTTCCAATAGATCCGGGAAATCACCTCTTCCGAGAACCTGCCCCTTGGCTATAACAGTAGCCCTAACCAGAAGATTTTCCAGCTCCCTGATATTTCCAGGCCAACTGTATTTCATAAAGATGTCCATCATCTCATCAGATACACCAACAACCCTTTTGTGAAGTTCACGATTGATCTTTTTGAGGAGATAGTTGACGAGTGGACGGATATCCTCTCCCCTCTCTCTCAGGGGTGGAATGTTTATTGACACAATATTGAGGCGATAATAAAGATCATCCCTGAATTTTCCTTCTCTCACAAGTTTTTTGAGATCTTTGTTGGTGGCAGTGATTATCCTTGCATTAACTTTTACCCTGTCTTTGCCTCCAACCCTCTCAAACTCCATCTCCTGGAGTACTCTCAGGAGCTTGGCCTGAAGGTTTATCGACATCTCGCTGATCTCATCTAAAAAAACCGTACCATAACGGGCAAGCTCAAATTTACCCAATTTTCTGCTTATTGCCCCGGTAAAAGAGCCCTTCTCATGACCAAAAAGTTCAGATTCAAGGAGAGTATCCACAATGGCGGAGCAGTTTATCGCTATATAAGGCTCACTGCTCGATGTGCTACTATGTATAACCTTTGCAATCAGTTCCTTGCCGGTTCCGCTCTCTCCTTGAATAAGCACCGTTGTCTTGCTCTGAGAAACAACTCCTATGGTTTTAAAAATCTCTCCCATCGCACTGCCTGTACCAATAATGTCCCCCACCTTGAAATCCCTCGAGGGCTCCATGAGGAAACCATTTATCTTCATTTCCATTTCAAGGGTTGTTAACGCTTTCTGGATGGCCATATCCAGTTCATCAATATTAATGGGTTTGTGGATGTAATCAAAGGCCCCCTCCTTCATCGCCTTGATAGCCGTATCCATATCGTGATGAGCGGTAATCATAATCACTTTGGTACCTTCATCATCCGTTTTCAGATCTTCCAATACGGTAAAGCCATCAATATCAGGGAGTCTTATATCCAGAATTACAACATCAGGCGAGACCTCTACTACCTTATTCAACCCATCAGTACCTGTCAGGGCAGTATATACTTCATACCCTTCCTCGGTCAGATATAGTTTAAGAGTCTCGCATATAGAACTGTCATCATCCACTACAACAATCTTCGGCATGCCTCTATCCCTTTATACTTTCTCTATTTCTACTGTTTCCACACCGGAAACCGGGAACGTTATACAGACTACGGTTCCTTTTCCCTTCTCGCTTTTAACCTCAGCTGTTCCCTGATGCAGGTCAACAATCTTCTTAACCTGGGTCAGTCCAAGACCGGTACCGTATTTCTTGTTTGTAAAAAACGGGTTGAATATGTGATGCAGGTCCTCCTCATCAATACCACAACCATTATCCTCAATCTTAACAACAATGGAATCGTGTTTATTTTTAAGCAGTTTCGTCGATATTAAGAGCTTTCCCCGATCTTCCATTGCATCAACAGCATTGAGATAGATATTTAAAAATGCCTCCTCCAGCATCGCTGAATCAAACTTCATAAGCGGAATCTTTTTATCATACATATACTGGACATTTATCTTTTTATCCGATATCTCCTTTTCAGCCATTGCCAGAGAACGTCCAAGAAATTCATTTATATCAGCAAGTTCCATTTCAGGTTCTCCAGGCCTGGCAAAAATAAGGATATCTCTTACCAGTTTTTCCAGGTGCTCAACCTCCCTTTCAGCAATCTTGAATCTTTTCAAATCATTTCCTGAAGGTTTCAGCCGTTTCTCCAGGATTTGAAGACTCATCTTTATTGAAGAAAGCGGGTTTCTAACTTCATGGGCAATGCCGGCGGATAACTGCCCCACAGCGGCAAGTTTCTGACTCTCATAGAATTTTTTCTCAAGATTTTTAAACTCCGTAATATCCCGCTGAACAACAACATACCGGTCTGTGCCCTTAATCGGCCCGGAGGTTATCAATAATTTTCTCGCAGAACCATTTTCTTTTTTTATCTCAATCTCGAAAGGTCTGAATATCCCTCTTTTTATCTCTTTCCATCTTTCAAGCATAGAATCTTTGTGTTCCGGGGCAACAAATTCCGTAAAATGTTTACCCTTGATCTGCTGAGAGGCAAATCCTGTCTTTTCTTTTATCTCCCGGCTGACATAATCGATAACTCCCTTACTGTTGAAGGCAAATATTCGATCGGGTGAACTATCATATATAGACTGAAGATAATTACAAAGTTTTTCCATCTCTTCCCTCAGCCTGACATTTTTATCCAGCTCATTTTCGAGAGTCTCAGCATACTCCTTTAGTCTGAATTCCATCTCCTTCTCCATGGAGACATCCTGAAGGGTCTCAATAGCTGCGATGATATTCCCTTTCTCGTCATATATCGGGGACGCCAAAAAATAGAGGTGTCTCTTTTTGCCGCCTAAGTTTTCAAAGAAATCCCTCGCCTCATAAGCACTCTTTACTACCGCCGACTCCTGTACCATCTTACTACCATAATATTTTTTCAACCCCTCAATATCGTTATCAATAATCAGATCGGCTATAACCGGCCTTTTCTCAGGATAAAATGGAACAGACTGCCTGTCCGTGCCTATCATCTCATCGCTGTTTAAACCGGTCAGCGCAGCGCAGGCCTCACTCCAGAGGATGATCTTATGCTCCTTGTTTATGACAAATGTTGGTATGGGAGACCCTTCTATGATCCCTTCAATAGTCTTTTTTTCCCTGGCGAGTTTTTCCTGCCAGACATTCCTCTCTTTCAGGTGCTTCACTTCTTCCTCGAGACGTAAACGCTTCTTTCCCGAATCAACAACAAATATACTCCCGATAATAACTGCAGCAATCAGTCCAGCAGCTATAGACATGATATTGAGAAAAGTCTTTCGCACAAGTGAAATCACAACATCATGAGGAGAACTTATGGCGATCGCCCATTTCCGTGAACCAAGATAAATCGGGGCATAGGCTACAACACTTTTCTCCATCCTGCCTCCCTCTTCAAGCAACACATACTCGCCATATCCCTTCTTCCCTTTCAGCAGAGTATCCTTCAGGGATATTACTCCCATAGACTCAGCACTTTCGAGCACCTCTACATTCTTACATGTAAATCTTTCATCAGGGTGAATAAGTATCGTACCTTTACCATCTACCATCCAGGAATGGCACGATACATCACACTTCACCGGCTTGATATACCGATCAATTACGGTGGAAAGAGAGAGGGCCGCGAAAATCACACCGGAGAAGTCATTATTGAAATCATATCTGGGAACAGCAATGATAATAGACTTAAATTTGTTTTCTATATCCTCACATTTTTCTCCACCCATCAGTACCAGACCGCTTATATATGGTCTTCCCGTTTTCTTAACTTCCTGAAAATAGCGGCAAAATTCAAAACTCTTACCCATTATGCCTTTAAGGAAAGAATGCGGGTAAGCACCTATAGCCACACCATTTTTATCTTCTATGGCTATAAAATCAACCTTCCCTTCCAGATCATCATAAATTACCTTCACGCTCTGAATGGTAGTTTCAGGCATGGTTCCCTCAACACAGGGAAGCCTGGACAGAGTTACCATACTTTTCTCAACACCTACAATGAGATCCTCTATTCCAGCGGCCGTCCCCCCGGCAATGGCCATCTGCTGTTTACCAAATTGCTCCACCATATCTCTTTCCCTTGTATTGTAAATAACCAGAGTAAAGAGGAGAATCATGAAAACAACAATTAAAGTAGTCAGCCAGATGGTAAGCCTCAAATCAATTTGAAAATGCCTTTTTATATCGCCGGGCTGTGTTTTCTGCATAGCCAATCACTCCTCTCTTTGGTCTTTCTCTTTATGTTCTTTAAAAGCCATCAATATATAAACACCCACAGCGGCACCCAATGAAATAAGAAGCTTGGTTAAGCCACTCTCAATACCAATAACCTTCTCACAGATAAGCCAAACAACCAGATAGGTTACGGCAGTCAATACTTCCTGTATCATTACTTTACCCTCTCGCAACATGGAATCAAAAGTTCCAAAATCTTTATCTACTCTCTTCCAAATAATCTCATCAGGTTTTCGCATACTATCGCTCCAACGAAAATATTTCAATAAAAATATACCGGTATGTGAGCCAATTTTACAATCTGTTAAAGTTGTAAGATATGATTTAACAAGACGTTAAACGGTATCCTTGTAAGAAAATATCACACACAGAGACCTGATTTTAAAATTTGCAAATGTTTAAGCCACGTTAAAGCAGAAACCTCAATCCACAATAAAGTGGCATAGCTGTTGCAGTAAGTCCCTTCGGTTCTTAGAAAATTTCCTTTTCTTAAAATACATTTTGTGCTAAGAGAAAAAGGGAAATGAAAAATTAATTAATAATGAAAGGAGAATTGGAGATGTTACAGAAATTCAGAAAGATGTTGTTGACCTTCTCAACAACAATGGTTACCTTATTAGTATCTTCACCACTGGCATTCGCTGCGGAAACACTTCCCACAGGTGAATCGTACATAAAGGTTGCCTTCGCTATAGGCGCCATGATTGCAGGAGGTATTGCTATCGGCGTGGGAGCTGTTGGCGCGGGCATAGGAATAGGTAATATTGGTAACGGAGCATGTGCGGCAGTCGGGAGAAACCCCGGGGTTCAGGGAAAGATATTGATGACCATGCTTGTTGGTATGGCCATGGCTGAATCAATCGCTATATATGCCCTCGTTATTTCACTTGTTCTCCTCTTCGCAAACCCCTACATGAGCTATTTTCTTGGATAGTATCGGATAATTAACTTCAATAGCTAATAACACAGTTAGGGGGAATGATAATGTCAGAAACTAAAAAAGAGAAGCACCTATTCACTGTAGGGAGGATATTCTTCCTGCTTATCGTGATCCCCTTATCACTTATGGCTCTTCTTATAGCCAACGGCATATTCAAAGTTGGGGAAACAACAAGGCAGAGGGCAACTACTGCCCTGGATGAAAAATCCAAGAATGAAATCAAGATACGTGCCATCAACACGGCTGAAGAAGTTACCAAATTCCTCGGGGAGAGAAGAAATGATCTGTTGATCGCAACAATCATGCCGACAACCGATTCCGCATATAAGGAGTTCGTAAGCAAGAAGAGGAGTTACATCTGGACAAAAAAAGATAAAAAGATTCGTAAGGTTCCTGCCATTCTTTACACCGAGATGTCTCTGATTGGCAAAACCGGTCACGAATTGATAAAGATTGTTGATGGAGAAATAGTACCTAAAACAAAACTGACAAATGTAAGTGATCCTGCAAACACCACTTACAAATCTGAGGATTATTTTGCCAGGGCCAAGAAACTCAAGAAAGGGGATGTTTATATTTCTCATATCACTGGTTGGTATGTGAACAGATCGGATTTTGAAAAGGGAAATCGGTTCAGAGGTATAATTCGTCTTGCCACCCCTTTATTTGATGAGAAGGGATTTTCAGGAATAGTTTCCCTGGCTCTTGATGTAAGACATCTTGCCGAGTTTACCGATCATATTGTGCCGACTCAGTCCGAGCATGTTGTGGAGGCGGATGCATCAACCGGCAACTATGCCTATATGGTGGATAATAGGGGATTTATTATTTCCCATCCGAATGATTTTCACATAGTCGGTTTTTACCGTGATGGGACACCCGTTCCGCCGCTTACTGAAAAGACTACGAAAGATCTGACCAAGAAAGGAGAAGAGGTATTAAATCTCAATCTTCTCGATTTCATGGATCGTGGATTGAAGGAAATTGCAAAGGAAGCGGCTGCAGGAAAGTCCGGGATCATGACTTATAAGTTTAAAGGTCACACAAAATTTGTGGCCTATGCACCAATAAAGTTTTACTCCAAAAACTATCCAAAGCCTGGTGGATTTGGGTGGATAGGAATGGGAGTGGATATAGAGAAATTCAACGCACTGGCCAGGGCTTACTCTGAGAATGTAGAGAAAGAAGTAAAATCGTGGACTACAACGATCGCTATGATCATAGTAATTTCAGTTATCTTACTTTTCCTCATTACTGCAATTCTTGTAAGGGGAATCTCACGTTCCATAGAAGCTGAAGTCCCTGAAGGTGCAGAAGCCGTAATCGATTTTTACGAGGACGAAGACGAAGATTAAAAAAAAGGCCGGGAGGTTCAACTTCCGGCCTTTTCAAAACAACCTTTTTTCACATCTTGACTACTTATCCTCCCCACGAGGAAGTAATAATTATCTTCCTTAAGAAATTATTCTATCTTTTCTTCTATTATCAGCAAAATTTTCAAACTTCAAAAATTGACTTCAAAAGGCAAAGCTGATATATTTTGTGTTCTGATAAAATCTTTAAACCCTTCAGAAGACAGGAGACCTTAAATGGAAAATACAGATAATAAATTTATTCTATGGTTTGATGAAATAGGATTAGATGATATTCCTCAGGTCGGAGGGAAAAATGCCTCCCTGGGTGAAATGAGAAGGAAGCTCAAAAAGACGGGTGTAAATATCCCGGATGGGTTCGCCGTGACGGTTCATGCTTACAGGTACCTGTTGGAATTCAAAGGTATTACCCAGAAAATAACAGATATTCTTTCCGATCTGGATACTCATTATATGCCCAACTTAAGTGAGAGGGGAGGCAGAATCCGTTCACTAATCTATAGTTCGGAATTCCCGGAGGACCTCAGAAACGCAATAGTAAAAGCATACCAAAAGCTATGCAAAGAATATGGAGAGAATACTGACGTGGCAGTGAGAAGTTCGGCAACTGCAGAAGACCTGCCTGATGCAAGTTTTGCCGGGCAGCAGGAAACCTTCCTCAACGTAAAAGGTGAAGATGCCGTCATAGATGCCTGCAAAAAATGCATGGCCTCTCTCTTCACTAACAGAGCTATTTCCTACAGGGTCGACAAGGGATTTGATCATCTATCCATAGCTCTTTCCATAGGTATCCAGAAAATGGTGCGCACAGATCTGGCCTCTTCAGGAGTTATCTTCTCCATAGATACTGAAACGGGGTTCAAAGATGCCGTTCTGATTACAGGCACTTATGGCCTTGGTGAAACTGTGGCACAGGGAACGGTAAATCCGGACGAATTTAATGTCTTCAAACCCGCCCTCAAAGCAGGATACAGATCGATAATTCAGAAAAAAATGGGGACAAAAGAAATAAAAATGGTTTATGCCTCCGGACGAAATGGAGTAACAACGCAGCTCCTCCCTGTTCCTTTAAATGATAGAAAGTTTTACTGTTTGTTGGATGACGAGATTCTGACTCTGGCACGGTGGGCAGTGATCATAGAAGATCACTATTCAGAAAAAGCAGGTCATTTCACGCCGATGGATATCGAGTGGGGGAAAGACGGGGTGACGGATGAATTGTTCATTCTTCAGGCAAGACCTGAAACCGTCCAATCTCAAAAGGATGTAAATGTCCTGGAAACTTATGTTCTTCTTGAGAAGAAAGAGTCTCTTGTTTCAGGAACGAGTGTCGGGTCAAAAATCGGCGCCGGACCGGTACATATTATAAAATCTGTTGATTATATCAAAGATTTTAAAAAAGGAGAGGTCCTGGTTACCGATATGACAGATCCCGACTGGGAACCGATAATGAAGATGGCCTCTGCCCTTGTAACCAATAAGGGGGGAAGAACCTGTCATGCCGCCATCATCAGCAGGGAATTAGGCGTCCCATGTATTGTCGGCACCGGAAATTGCACGGAGAAACTAAGCGGTATAAGTAATGTTACGGTATCCTGTGCAGAAGGAGAAGTGGGAAATGTCTATAAAGGCATTTTGAAGTACGATGTCCAGAAGGTTAATTTAAAAAATATAGAGAGACCAAAAACAAAAGTAAGGATGAATGTGGGAAATCCGGATAATGCCTTTGATCTTGCCTCCATTCCCAATGATGGCGTCGGGCTTGCCAGACTGGAATTTATAATCAGTAATTTTATCAGGATACACCCGATGGCATTGATAGAATTTGACAAGGTAACAGATAAAGCTGTTAGAGAAGAAATAGAAGAACTAACATACGCATATAGAGATAAAAAAAATTTCTTCGTGGATAAACTGGCCCTGGGTGTGTCAAAGATAGGGGCCGCTTTTTATCCCAACGACGTAATCGTCAGGATGAGCGATTTTAAAAGCAACGAATATGCAAACCTTATCGGTGGACCTCTCTTTGAACTTGAAGAAGAGAATCCCATGATCGGATTCAGGGGAGCATCCCGCTATTATGATGATAATTACAGAGAAGGCTTCGCCTTAGAATGTAAGGCCATGAAGGTAGTAAGAAATGAAAAAGGGCTGACCAACGTTAAATTGATGATTCCCTTCTGTCGTACCGTTAGCGAAGCAAAAAAAGTCATCAAGATAATGGCGGAAAATGGACTGGCACAGGGAGAAAACGGACTGGAAATTTACATGATGGTGGAGGTTCCGAGCAATATCGTCCTTATACACAAATTCGGTAAAATTTTTGACGGATTTTCCATAGGATCCAATGACCTTACCCAATTAACCCTTGGGCTGGACAGGGATTCCGCCAAGATTGCCCACGTTTTTGATGAGAGAGATGAGGCTGTTATGGAACTGACAAAGAGAGCCATAAACAGGGCAAAAAAGATGGGTAAAACGATCGGTATTTGCGGCCAGGCTCCAAGTGACTATCCGGAATTCGCCAGATTTGTGGTCAAGTGCGGTATAGACAGTATATCACTAAACGCCGACACAGTTATTAAAACAATACTGGATATACTGGAAACTGAAAAAAGCCTGGGGATATAGAAATCAGTTATCAGGGAACAGTTTACAGGAATCGGTTATCGGCTGTCCCCCTGAACCCTTATCCCCGACAATTGAATTATTCATCTGATTTTCACCCCTGAGTAATAATGCTTTAAGATATCTTTACAAGTATAGCCCTTTTTTGCCATCACATATGCACCCCACTGGCTGAGGCCAACACCATGGCCATACCCCCTACCCTCAAAGCGGATTCCACTCCCCTCTCTGGTCATCGTAAAGAGAGTGCTTTTTATAATTGTAGGATTTACCTTAATCCGAAAATTATTGCCGGTAAGAATTATTTTCCCGCCGCCATGCAAGATCCCAACTTTTTTAACCCTGCCACTGGGACTGACCTCGACAGCGGCAACTTCATATATGTCGTCAATATCAACACCATGTTTATTCAGGGCATTTTTTATCTCATCCAGGCTTAAAAATAACGTCCATAAATAATTTGGGGCGTCGGTACTATAACTATCCGGAATCCCTTTAAGATAAGGAACAGCCGCCGTCCATACATTATTTGCATCCTCGGTTCTTCCACCACTATTTGAATGGAAGTAGGCTAAAACCGGCTGATTACCATAGAGAAGCACTTTTCCCCTGGTCCCATCCACAGCCCTGTTAGAATATTCAGATTCCGCATTACGTCCTCCATAAACCTGGGAATATACCGTGGAATAAACATCATAATCTTTATTCTTATTTTTCCCACTCTGATAAATTGCATAGCTCCTTGCCACTATCGCCTGCGCCATAAGCGCCTCTGAGTGCCAACGTGGAGACATCTCTTTTGGTACAACTCCGTAAAGATATTCCTCCAATCCTAAAACATTAATAACATCCATCCTTCCATCCGCGCTCTCCTGTATTCTAATCATCCCCCTGTAGGACTTACCGTTTACTTTCAGTATTCCCTTTTCAGATGGAGAAATAACCAACCTGTCATAAGGTAGAGTAATATCATTTACCATTATGGTTTCCCCGGATTTTCTCATAACCGCAATCCGGCCTGAAGGTAATTTAAGGAGCGTGTTCCTCTCGCTGAAATCTTTCACCACGAGCGAAGCGGAACAGCTTACACTAATTTCCTCCTTACCTTCAATGATCAAGACCCTTATTTTTTCATCCAGAGGAATCTTAAAGGCTTTACCTTCATCTTTTTTCTCAATCATGAGAGGAGGTCTTGAACAGATATCAACCATAAACTCAGCCGTCCCACTCCTCTTCCCCCGGGGATACCTTTTAAGATATCTCTTGAATTGTTCCAGAGCTTCTCTATACTTTCTTTTCTCGTATAGAATCATCCCCGAATTGAAATAGGCATTCCCCACATATTCGCTGCCGGAATATTTGTTCTTCACAATCGAATATTTTTTCAACGCCAGATCATAATTATTGAGAAAGTAACTGTAGATATCTCCTATCCTTAGTACTGATTTTGCCTTCAACTCATAAATATCAGAATTATCCGCAATATCCTGATAGGCGCCAATCGCTTCAAGGTAAAGCCCCATTTTAAGATATCCATCAGCCACCTTCATTGCCTGCCCGACATCATAAGCGTAACCCCTACCTAAAGAAATAACTAAAAACACAAACAGGGAAAAATAGATTGTTGCGGATTTTCCGGACATACTTTCTCCTTTTAAAAGAAACATTCAGCGATCAGCTGTCAGATTTGAGGAAACGCTTATCACCTGCGATTCAATTTACTGAAGAATTTAGACTACGAACGTTTTGCCAATGATTGGGGAAGGGATGCTCAATCTCTTGTTGTTGCTGAAAGCTGACGGCCAACAGCTGATTACTTATTTCCTTAAAGTGTGCCGGAGCAGATCGTAAGCCGAGTTCTGTTCCCCCTCCCGGTCACCCGTAAGGGGGCGATGATCATTAATCTGGGACAACAGTTGCCTGTTGCCTCAAGCGACACTACCCGAGAACTTCGAGCGGGCCACTCTCAAATGTTCTCCTATTTGATCTTGCTCCGGATGGGGTTTACCAAGCTTCCCCGGTCACCCGGGGAACTGGTGAGCTCTTACCTCACCTTTTCACCCTTACCCGATAAGTCATACCGGGCGGTATATTTTCTGTGGCACTTTCCTTAGGGTCACCCCCAGTCGCCGTTAGCGACCATCCTGCCCTGTGGAGCTCGGACTTTCCTCCAGCCCGGAATACCGGACCAGCGATCATCTAATCTACTCCGACACACTGTTAGTTCAGAGTTCTGGGTTTAGAGTTCAAGGTTAAACTCGGAATTTTGAACTCGGAACTCTTACTTATTATCAATGGCTTCATTGGCCAATCTATCAGCCATTTTGTTTTTATTTCTAACAATATGTTCTACTGTATACTCATCAAGGAATGATAGCAAACCCCTCACTTCTTTCATAAGACTCTTTAAATTAATGTTTTTCACCCTGTAGGTTCCATTTATTTGATTGACCAGCAGTTCCGAATCGAGAAAGATATGAAGCTTTCTGCACCCTTTTCTTATCGCTTCCTCAAGACCCATTATAAGGGCACTGTATTCTGCTACATTGTTAGTACACATACCAAGAAATCTACTGGCAGTACCAACTACATTTCCTTCCTGATCTACTAAGACAACACCTGCACCTCCCTCACCGGGATTCCCACGGCACGCTCCATCAGTATATAGATTTAATACCTTCTCACCCATTTCTAACCTTAATTTCACTCTGTTATTTTGTGGCATAAAATACCCCAAAATTTCTCTTGACTTTCCACGAATTAACTCTGCGGCGAGTAGTTACTTATTTTTTATCTATCTCACTCCAGTACATAATTCTATTACAGTTCGGACATAACATCAAATCCTTAGATTTCTGCAGCTCGTTGTACATCTGAGGAGGAATATTCATATAACAACCACTACAAACCCCATTCCACACCGACACAACAGCAAGATCATTCCTTCTTTTCTTAATCATTTCATACTTTCCAAGAATATCTGCATTAATTTTTTTCCTCACGTCATCAATTTTTTTCTGACAGTCAAATAATTCGGAATCAATAGAATTCATCTCTTCCTCAGTTTCACTTCTCTCTCTCTCATACTTCAAACGATAAGCGTTCAGCTCTTCTTCCATGCTTTTTATCCGTTCCCTGACGTCATCGATCTCCTCCAGGATATAAATGATTCCGTTTTCGACCTCGCTGTTTTTCTCCCCAATAATTTCAATCTCTTTGAGCATTGCATGATATTCTTTGTTCGTTTTTACCTCCAACAACCTACTTTTCGTCTTATCCAGGCTTTCGAACCCTCTCTTAAAGATTTCTTCTTTTTCCCTGTGTGTCCTATTCAATTCTTCGAGTTTCTTCTTCTCTTCCTCCGTTTTCATTCTAAGCTCCTGAAATTCCTCATCAAGTTCTCTTATTTTCTCCGGTAATTTTTCGTTCTTGATTTTTATACTCTTCATTTCCGAATCGTTTTTTTGAAGCTCAACCAATAATAATATCTGTTCCTTCAATAAATTACCCCTTTCGCTTTAAAAAACCACATCATCAAGACAAAAAAAATGCACCAGATTGGTGCATTTTTTACAGAAGAGATACCTTCCTCGAAAATCTCCTGACTGACACAATACTTGATTTCTACAACACATACAAAAACCGACTGACATAAAATTTATTACCTATAAACATCTACTATTTAATTGAAGAGTAAAAAGTATATTGAAACCTTTGCAAAGATCCCATATTCTCATTGAAAAATGGTGGGCCCACCTGGGCTCGAACCAGGGACCTACCGGTTATGAGCCGGTGGCTCTTCCACCTGAGCTATGGGCCCGAATCACATTCTCTAAGGACTGAGCTCAGTTTTCTACACTCATTCTAAATTACTGTCAAGATTTTATTTTGTTTCCGATTTTAATTCCCTTCTTCTGGAAAAATTTCTCACCCTTCTCAAAGCATTTACCTCTATTTGCCTGGCCCGTTCTACAGTTTTATCCAAACTATCCATCTCTTTCTCCGTGGTATAATCCGCTCTCTCACCGATACCGAAACGCATCCTCAGAACTTTCTCTTCCCTCGGCGTTAAGGTAGAAAGAATATGTCTTGTATGCTCGGCAAGATTCATACTTATGGTAGCATCCGAAGGGGACATGACCCTTTTATCCTCAATGAAATCACCTAAGTGACTGTCCTCTTCTTCCCCTATCGGGGTTTCCAGAGATATCGGTTCCTTGGCAATTTTCAAGACCTTTCTTACCTTCTCTAGAGGAAACTCCATCTTCATAGCGATCTCTTCCGGAGTCGGTTCTCTTCCTAATTCCTGAACTAAATACCTGGAAGTCCTGATTAACTTGTTAATAGTCTCTATCATATGTACGGGGATCCTTATCGTTCGCGCCTGATCTGCTATCGCCCTGGTGATAGCCTGTCGAATCCACCACGTGGCATAGGTAGAAAACTTATATCCCCTCTGATATTCAAATTTCTCAACTGCCTTCATCAGCCCGATGTTCCCTTCCTGAACAAGGTCCAAAAACTGCAGTCCTCTGTTTGTATATTTCTTGGCAATACTTACAACCAACCTCAGGTTTGCTTCAACAAGCTTCTTTTTTGCCAGATTTGCTTTTCTCTCCCCCTCTTCTATTAAAAAAACTACACGCTTCAGGGAATCCACCGTTAGACCTGTTTCCGACCTTATTTTTCTTATATTCTTGCGAGCTTCTTTTATGACCGCCCCATATTTCTTCAACTTCTCAACGGACAGCCCCACTTCTTTTGCAATTTGATTCTCTTTTTCCGGTTCTTTCTTCATCCGGACACACACCCTATCCAACGCATTGAGGGACACACCTGCCTTTTTCTTACACTTTAAAATATCACTCTCAGCCTTTTCTATCTCGCTAATATCACCCTTGAACTTTAAAGCTATTCTATTAATCTGATTTTTGTTAAACCTAATCTCTCGACACAGATTTATGATATTTCTCTTATTCCTCTTCAATCTCAACTTAATCCTTTTTTGTTGTACATCTCCAAGTCCCTTCTCCTTGAGTTTCTTGTAAAAAACCTCATTTTTCTTTTCTATCGCTGCTATTTTATCGATACTCTTCAACACCTTTTCTTTGTACAGGTCTTCTTCTACAAAACCATCTTCAACCTCAAGGTTATGAACAATGTGCTTTACTCGAAACTCTTGACTCTTTAGTTTTTCCCCCATTTCCACCGCTTCCTTAACCGAAACGGGTACGCCAAAAATGGCATCCGTTATCTCTCTCTCTCCTTCTTCGATCTTCTTTGCGATTTCCACTTCTCCTTCACGACTCAGTAAAGAAACAAGTCCCATCTCCCGAAGATACATCTTCACAGGATCACCCGTCTTGCCCGGTATAGGAATGATGGTAAGATAATTACCTGCTTTCGAATCAATGGACTCTTTCGTGGGTTTTTTCAGGATAATCTTCTCACCCTTATCGGTATCAATAATATCAATGTTTTTCTCGCCGAAGAGTATGATAATATCATCTATCTGGTCCGAAGATACAACATCGGACGGCAGCATATCATTAACATCATCGTAGGTTAGAAAACCCTTTTCCTCACCCAATGTAATAAGTCTCTTTAACTCACCCGAGTGTATTTCTTTTCCCATATTTGTTTCTCCTTGTTTTAGGGATACCGTTTATAATTTCCTTTCCTCCTTTAATAATCCTTCCTTTTCCATCAAAAGCCTGTCACACAATTTCAGATCACCTGTTTCCTGGGCTTTGATCAGTTTTTTATTTAAACTTCTATATCTTCCTTTGTACCATCTCTGTTTTATCTTTTTCACTGAATCAGCAAATACCTTATCAACAACCGCAACGTTATAGGGACTTTCAGCCATCATTAACTCCAGAAACCTTTTCTTTACAACACCATCTTCAAGATCATTTACTATTTCAGAAACATCAGGATTCTTCTTTCTATTATAGGACTGTTTCAGGACATTTCCCAATCGTTTCAAATCCTCACTTACAAAATAATCCAATATTTTCCCATTTACAACCTCAGGAATCTTGTAAGGGTATTCCAGTATCATATAAATAAGGCCAATCTCTACCATATCCACCCCCCTTGTCTTCCTTTTGCCGGACAGGTCTTCTCCTGTAGCTTTTGGAGAATTTAACTTCCCAGTTATATGCCCCTTCAGGAGTCCCTGCTCAATACCTAACTTCTCCGAAACCCTTTTTATGAAAAGATTTCTTTGAATTGGATCACCGACACTTGAAACAAAGGAGACTGCCTTTTTTGTCAAATCCAGATTTTCCTCAAAGTTTTCCCCACCGCCTATTATATCTTCTATATAATAATCCACTATTGATTGGGAACGGGCAACAGCATCATCTAATCTTTCCCTTCCGAATTTTCTGATGTATTCATCAGGATCATAACCATCCGGAAGAACAACTATCCTCGTGCTGAGATCTCCTTCAAGGAATAATTTCAGGCTACGCTCCAAGGCATTTTTCCCACCCTCATCAGGATCAAACATCACGATAAGATTTCTTGTATATCTCCTGATCAAGTCTACATGTTCTCTTGTGATAGCTGTCCCGAGAGTAGCGACAACATTAAAAATACCATAACTTCGAAGCGACAGGAGGTCGAAATATCCCTCAACAAGAATCGCATAGTCCTTTTTCCGAATATCATTCTTTGTCCTGCTCAGACCGTATAGACTTTTCCCCTTAATATATATCGGAGATTCCGGAGAATTAAGATATTTAGGTTCGCCATCACCAATGATTCTACCACCAAATGCTATTACATCACCACCTATGTCCTCTATCGGGAAAATCAACCTTCCCCGAAACCTGTCATAAAATCCTCCACTACTCCTCGATATAATCAAACCTGCCTTTTCAACAAGCTCTAAATGAATATTCTCTCTTTCAAAAAAAGACCTGAGATATTCCCATCCATCCATGGAATATCCAAGGCTGAATTCTTCTATAACAGAATCACTTATTCCTCTTTTTCCGAGATATTCCCGTACAAGATTCCCTTCTTCTGAAAAGAGTATCTTTGAAAAATATCCTGCCGCCAATTGGTTAACCCGCTTAATCTCCTCACTTATGCTGATTTTCTCCTTTTCAGCACGACTTACGCGCCTTGCTGTAATAACAATCCCCATCTTGCCGGCCAGATGCCTCACTGCCTCTGGGAAGGACATGTTGTTAATCTTCATTAAAAAGGTAAAGACGTTTCCACCTTCGCCACAACCAAAACAGTAAAAGATTTGTTTCTCGGGGTTTACAGTAAATGAGGGGGTTTTTTCTTTGTGAAAGGGACAGAGGCCGACAAAGTTTCTTCCGGCCTTTTTAAGTGTAACATATTCAGAAACCAGACCAAGAATATCTGCTCTGTTTTTTATTTCCTCTATTTTATCCCCGGGAATATGCCCTTTCAATATTCTTTACCTTTTATTGCAGGTTTAGAATCTATCGCGCCAACATATTACAGGCAGGACAGCACGGCCTAAGTTGAGGTTCCAGTAAGCTTGCTGTATGTAATGCGCTCGCTATGAATTCTTAACTTGCATGGACACGGGCAAACCAGATGCAAAAAGAAGTTCATAACATCGTATCAAAAGAAAAAACAGAAAATTATAGGAAAAGATTGGCTTCTAGTCCTCAAGCGGACAATTTTGCTTTTACCTTTTCACTTACCATTTTCCCATCGGCCCTTCCAGTCAGTCTCGGCATAAGTACCTTCATAACCTTTCCCATCTCTTTAACACTAACTGCTCCTATCTCTTCTATGGCCTTTTCAATCTCCGACACTATCTCATCTTCCGACATCTGATCAGGCATAAACTCCTGGACAACTTTAAGTTCTGCTTCTTCCTTCTCAACCAGATCAACCCTTCCACCTTTTTTGAACTGTTCTATTGAATCCTTTCTCTGTTTCACAATAGAGGATAGAACCTGCAACAACTCTGTCTCATTCAATTCTCTCTTTAAATCAATTTCCTTATTGTGTAAGGCCGACTTAATCATGCGTATAACAGACAATCTCGTCTTATCTTTGGTCTTAATAGCCGAAACCATTTCACTTATAATTTTTTCCTTTGGATTCACAATAGCACCTGATCTATTATTTATTTTTAGGTAGTCAGAGCATCACCGCCAGTGGCTGTGACTTATCCTGAAATATATTCCCATTTAAGTACCTAAAGTTTGAAGTGTCTAAAGTGAACTAAAGTTACGGATAATAGGTACTTTAGCTCACTTTAGTTACTCTTATTAATTAAACTTGCCACAGCCGTAAAAAGTATTTTCGTAGCGAATCCAAGCATTTTGGGGAAAATTGACTTTTTACGGGTCCATTAAACTTAATATATGGAGTCTTTGTGATTTGTCAATTGGCAATTATCAGTTTAAATCATCCTTCAATTTCTCACCTCCCAAGACATGTATGTGAAGGTGAAAGATTATCTGCCCCCCTTCTTCATTACAGTTTATAACCGTCCTGAATCCTCTTTTGTCAATCCTTTTGATCTTTGCCACCTCCTGAACAGCTAAAAACATGGCATCAAGCACATCCATTTTCCCAGGTATAACATCCAAAAGAGTTGGTATATGTTTTTTGGGAACAACAATCACATGTACAGGGGCCATTGGATTTATATCGTCAAAGGCCAGTACCCTCTCGGTTTCATAAACTTTACTACTCGGTATCTCTCCATCAATAATCTTACAAAAAATACAATCTTCCATTGGATCTCCCTCCGGGTTCGGTGTTCAAAGTTCCGAGTTCAAAGTTCTGGGTTCTGAGTTTAATTTTGAACTCCGAACTCTGAACTCGAAACTCTACAAAGGGCATCCTCCAAACGCAGTGCACCATTATAGAGGGCCTTCCCAATGATAACCCCCGTTACACCAAACTTTTCAATCCCAAGCAGTTTTTCAATATCACGAATACTTGATACACCACCAGAGGCTATCACCGAAATACATACAGATCTGGCAAGATCTCTCGTGGCTTCTATATTTACGCCGACCTCCATACCATCTCTTTTAATATCAGTATATACAATCGCATCCAGACCACACTCTTCATAGCTCTTTGCCACTTCCAGAGCGGACTCGGTCATCTCTTCCGTCCATGCCTCAACCGCTACTTTTCCATCTCTTGCATCAATACCAAGGATAATCCTGCCCACGAAAGTTTTACAGGCATCTATAACCAACTCTATATTCTTCAGAGCAGCCGTCCCCAGTATAACCCGATATGCTCCCATCCTGAAATAATCTTCAATGGTTTTCATATCTCTTATACCACCGCCAACCTGAACAGGCACATCTGTCTCCAGGATAATTTCTTTAATGACCTCTTTGTTTCGAGGAAAACCAGCAAGAGAACCATCCAGATCAACAACATGAATCCGCTCTGCCCCCTTCTCCTGCCATATTCCGGCAACCTCAACAGGATTATCCGAATATACCGTGGCACGACCAAAATCTCCCTGGAGCAGACGTACACATTTGCCATCCTTCAAATCTATGGCGGGTATGATGATCAATTATCGATTCCTCTTATTGCAAACCGGGAAATGTTTTTAAAAGCTCAACTATCCCCTCTTCGGATAACCTATCCGCAGTAACCCACCTCCCACCCTGTTTAAAGAAAGATGAAATCTGAAGAATATTTTCCAAAAGTGAACTCTGTGTCCTGTCAAAAATACCTCTCCATACCAGTACCCCATCGCTAACCCTGATCAAATGAATACCGAAGGCCACGGAAGCAGGTTTTTCAGCGGAATAGGGATATCCTTCCCTCTCTCTATAGCGATAGACATATCCTATCACAACACCATCTGCTCCCAGCTCTCTGCCAACCTTCCTTGATACTTCAAGCGGGTCTGCTTTGAGAGAATCGGCAAATATCCTATTATACTCACCCCTTACCCTGTCAGTAGGGATCAGGACAAATTTCCTGTAATTCTTGAGCTTTCTGAGAAATATTTTCTCTACTACCTTTTCAGCACCTTCTGGAGATTTACACGTTTTGAAGATTGTGCCGCACAGAGGACAACAAACGGTTTTGATAGATGTATCTTTCGGAACCACCATTTGAAATGGGACAACTGCAATTTTATTAAAGGCAATTTTACCTTTGCGGGAGACACTCGTTTCGACACCCGCTTTAGAAGCACAACCGGAAATGAAAAATGTGGAAACACAAAAACAAAAAAGGCATGACACCCATACAACAATACTTAAAGAATACTTTTTAATAGGTATCACCCCCTTCCATACTAAAGTGCCTAAAGTTGACGATCTTGTAAAAAGTCCGAGACGGCTTCGTAAAAAGCTCCAAGTTCAAGGCGCGCAAATCCTGAGGAATGAGGCGTACATATAGTACGCTGCAGTGACGAAGGATGCAGCGCAACACAGTCCGCCTAAGGCGGATTACGAAGCCGTCAATTTTACAATTTTCCCTTCGTTGACAAAACGCCCTTTATCCTGTCATCAATGGAGATCGCCATACAAAACGCCCGGGCAAAAGCCTTAAAAATTGCCTCTGCTATGTGGTGATTATTCCTACCATAAACGACATTTATGTGCAAGGTCATTCCGCTATGATCAGAAAAAGACTTGAAAAAATCCATGAACAGCTCGGGATCGAAATCCCTGATTTTCTTCTGGCCAAAATCCACATTAAAAACAAGGTAAGATCTCCCTGAAATATCCAGATCAACGCTGCAGAGGCTCTCATCCATAGGAACAACAGCCGATCCATAACGGGTTATCCCCTCTTTATTACCTAAAGCCTCTTTTACAGCTTCACCCAAACAGATCCCAATATCCTCAATCAGGTGATGATAATCTACATCAGTATCCCCTTTCCCCTTCACAATCAAATCAAGAAAACCATGTCTTGCCACAAGGCCAAGCATATGATCGAAAAAGGGTATAGTGGTAGATATTTCCCCACTTCCTGCTCCATCAAGATTTATCTCAATTACTATCTCTGTCTCCGTGGTCTTTCTCTCTACCTTCGCTCTTCTTGCCATAATTAACAGCCCTTTCAAATAACCTTGTTAAGTGAATACTCTATAAACCCCTCCGCTCCAGCCTCCTGTAAAAGCGGAATCAATTCCCTGACAATTTCATTGTCAACAATGGTTTCTACGGCAAGCCAATCTTCATTATACAATTCAGATATAGTAGGTGCCTTCAGTGAAGGAAGCAAAAGGACGACTCTCCCCAGGTTTTCCCTGGAAACATTCAATTTTAATCCAACCTTACCCACAGCCCGAAGGGAACCATTAAGAAGTACTCTTATCTGCTCGATCTTCCGCCTCTTCCAGGGATCCTCCCATGCCTTTTTGTTGGCAATTAACTGGGTATTCGTCTTCATCAATTCATGGATAATTTTTAATCTGTTAGCCTTCAGGGTACTCCCGGTCTCGGTTACCTCAACTATCGCATCGACAAGGCCTTCTACTACCTTGGCTTCAGTAGCTCCCCAGGAAAATTCGACATCAACATTTATTCCTTTTTCCTTAAAATACCTCTTCGTGAAATTGACCAGTTCCGTAGATATTCTTTTACCTTCCATGTCCTGTATTGTTTTTATGGAAGAATCTTCCTTCACTGCCAGAACCCATCTTGCCTGCCTTGCCGAAACCTTTGAGTAAACAAGATCCTGAATTACAACAACATCAGATTCATTCTCGACAATCCAGTCCAACCCGGTGAGGCCAAGATCCAGTGTGCCATCTTCAACATATCGTGCCATCTCCTGAGCTCTTACAAGGGCACAAGAAATATCTTCATCATCGATATCCGGAAAATAACTTCTGCTGTTGTAAGAAATTCGCCATCCGGCTTTCCTGAAGAGATCAATTGTACTGTTCTCGAGGCTACCCTTGGGTATTCCCAATTTTAACTTTTTCATTTATAAACTTCCTCTGGATTGAATATTTTTTTTCCGACAATTTCCACCTTCCCACCAGATAACTTTCTATAGAAACATGTATTATAACCAACGTGGCACGCAGCCCCTCCTATCTGTTCCACTTTGAGCAGAACCGTATCAGAATCACAATCTATCAGAATATCCTTGACCAGCTGAACATTACCGGACGTTTCGCCCTTAACCCATAAAGTGTTCCTCGACCGACTCCAGTAAGTAGCCTTACCTGTTTCCAATGTCATCAACCATGACACCCTGTTCATATAGGCTAACATCAGCACATCTTTTGTCTTATAATCCTGAACAACAACCGGCACAAGTCCCTTTCCCTTTTCAAAATCGGGTTCTAACATCAATTCACCTTCTCCTCCATTCCAGAATTACCATATCATCAAACTAAAATATCAATCTTTTTGATTAAATACTTTAATATAGTTTAAAAAATAGTTTATATCAAGAATTATATTTTATTGATTTTTGCCTTGATTACACATATTTTTTATGTTAGTTAGCTGTTCATTACAGAATCACGTTAATTTTATCAGAACAGTTATTCTGAATTTTAACAATAAAAGGAGGTTATAGTTATGGCAGTGTTAGCAGGTGGTGTTGGTGCAGTAGTTTTAGGTCTTATCGGGCTTATCTTTTGGTGGAAAGAATTCCTCATTATACTTGCAGGTGGAATTCCCATTGCACTTTTATTGGGTGGTGCTCTTGCAGTTTATGTCGGTATAGATGAATTTAAAGACAAAGCGCAGGGAAAAACAGAAGAAGAAGATAAAGAGAGAGAATTAAAAAAAGCTAAAGAAGAACTGGAACAGGTAAAAGCCAAAGCGGAACGGTTGAGTAAGGCCCAGGAAGAGGTGGCTAAGACAAAAGCCGAAGCGGAAAAATACAAGGAAGAAGTTAATAAACTAAAGAAAGAAACCAAGAAAAAAGGGGAAAAGTAACTTTTTCTTCTAATGTAAATCAACAAGGAGGAAACCGAAAACCTTCTTTTTTCCCGGTAAAAATTCACCACCAGGACAATGATAAAAGTCAATTTGCACCCACATAAAAATCATACCTATCTTAATATCTACAAGTATTAAGGCCTGCTGCCCGTCTTGAAGATGGGAAGCAGGCTTTCCAAAATTACCAATTCACTTTGCCATTTTGTTACGATATCAGAAGGCAAAAATAGCGAAGTTGTATTGAGGAACAACTTTTATTATATTCACTCGCTAAGCCCTCAGTAAACTACGGGGAATGTGCTCGATATGCATTTTCATTTTCAAAGAAAGCAGATATGCTTCAAAAAATTTCTGGAGGAATAAAAATGAAAAAGAACATGTTTTTTTTGTTATCTATATTTTTAACTTTAACGTTTTTTGCCGTATCACTGATGCCGCCTGCCACATCCAACGTGAAAGCAGGTACAATCAATCTCAATTACAGTATTTTCTTCCCCTCCACCCACAGCCAGTGCAAGGCTGCAGTATCCTGGGCAAGGGAAATAGAAAAACGCACTAATGGAAAGATAAAAATCACCGTTTTCCCCGGAGGAACCTTGACAAAGGCACCCCAGTGCTATGACGGCGTTGTCAATGGAATATCGGATATAGGAATGTCATGTTTTGCCTATACAAGGGGACGCTTTCCTGTAATGGAGGTTATTGATCTTCCCTTTGGTTATCCAAACGGCCAGGTTGCCACACATGTTGCTAATGAATTTAGCAAAAGGATTCGGCCAAAAGAACTCAACGATGTAAAAGTTCTTTATATCCATGCTCATGGACCCGGTCTTCTCCACACGAAAAAGCCGGTCAAAAGATTGGAAGATTTAAAGGGCATGAAGATAAGATCTACGGGATTGAGCGCAAAGGTTGTAAAATCTCTGGGCGGTGTACCGGTGGCTATGCCCCAAGGTGCAACTTATGAATCCCTTCAAAAAGGGGTTGTTGAAGGCACCTTTGGCCCTATGGAAGTGCTCAAGGGATGGAGACAGGGTGAAGTTATTAAAGATACAACCGAATGTTACGGCGTTGGTTACACGACCGCTATGTTTGTTGTCATGAACCTCAAAAAATGGAACTCTCTCCCAAGGAAGATACAAAACATCATAGATGAAGTGAGCAATGAGTGGGTTAATGTTCACGGGAAAAGCTGGGACATGAGTGATTCCGAAGGCCGCAGTTATACTTTAAGCCTCGGCAATAAAATAATTCCCCTTTCCAAAGAAGAAAATATCAGGTGGAAAAAAGCGGTCAGCCCGATGATAAATAATTATATAAAAGTTACTGAAGAAAAGGGTCTGCCCGGACAAAAGGTGGCGACAGAAACAGAAAATCTTATTAAAAAATACAGCAAACGTTACAAATAACTCCCATGGTCTATGACCACAACAAAACACAAAAATCCCCCCCTTGCCCACTTTAGTAAAGAGGGAATGGGGGGGGATTTTTGCCTTGTTCATTGTTCAACTGGATAAAGGAAAATAATCAATGTCCCGTTTAGAAAGATCGGTTTCTTCAATAACCAGGAATTTTAACTGGGTAGCGGCCACTGCAATCATGGCAATGATGTTGCTTACATGTGCGGATGTTATCTTACGTTTCTTTCGCCACCCAATTCCCGGTACTTATGAAATGGTTGGGCTTCTGGGAACCATCGTTGTCTCCTTCTCCCTCGCCCACACCTCGGTAATGCGGGGACATATCTCCGTTGAGTTTATAGTCCAGAAACTTCCAAGAAGGGTTCAAATTGTTATTGACGGCATTAACTCCCTCCTCGGTGCCGCCCTGTTTGGATTGATAACATGGCAGAGTATATCGTATGCATCAAACCTAATGCATACAGGAGAGGTCTCCATGACACTCCAGATGCCGATTTTTCCCTTTGTGTACGGAATATCTATAGGCTCCGGGATACTCTGTCTGGTACTATTTATAGAATTTTCCCAATCATTAAGCAGGACAATACAAAAGTGACCCCAACGATTGTAGGTCTAATCGGTCTTGCTGCCCTCATTTTACTCATCTTCTCCAGAATACCGGTCGGTTTTATCATGGCCATAATCGGTTTTCTGGGATTTGGATATTTAGTCTCTATTGACGCAGCAATGAACCTCATTGCAAAAGATATCTTCTCCGTATTCGGATCTTACAATTTAACAGTTATACCACTCTTTGTCCTGATGGGACAGCTCTCCTTTCATGCGGGAATAAGCAGCAGGCTCTTCGACATGGCGTACAAGTTTATGGGACACTTACCCGGAGGATTGGCCATTGCAACAGTAGGAGCATGTGCCGGCTTCGCTGCGATTTGCGGCTCCACAAATGCAACTGCGGCCACTATGGCAGCTGTTACGCTACCCGAAATGAAAAAATACAACTATAAAGCGAGCCTGGCAACAGGGGTGGTTGCTGCCGGGGGGAGTCTCGGCATACTCATTCCACCAAGTGTTATCTTTATTATTTACGGCATAATGACTGAACAGTCCATAGGTAAACTTTTCATGGCGGGCATTCTGCCTGGTTTGCTTCTCACAATACTTTTCATCGTGACGATAATCATCTGGATACATCTAAGACCTGAGCTGGCTCCCAGAGGTCCAAAAACAGGCTTTAGAGAGAAACTGGCATCCCTTTCGGGACTCATAGAAACATTGATACTTTTTATATTGGTGATGGGGGGACTTTTTTTAGGATTTTTTACGCCAACAGAAGCTGGAGCTGTTGGCGCTTTTGGCACCCTTCTTCTCGCTCTTTTCAGTCGTAATCTAACCTGGCAGGGCTTTGTTGCGTCTCTTACTGAAACGACAAGGATATCCTGCATGATTCTTGTGATCGTGGCAGGAGCCACTATCTTTGGACATTTTCTTGCCGTTACAAGGATCCCTTTCGATATTTCAAACTGGATATCCGGACTCCACCTGCCACCTTTTGTCATCATAGGACTTATCATCCTGGTATATCTGGTTGGTGGCTGTTTTATTGATGCCCTGGCGCTTATTACACTGACCGTTCCCATCTTCTATCCGGTAGTTACCATTCTCGGCTACAATCCGATATGGTTTGGAGTAATAATTGTTTTAGTAACGCAAATCGGGGTAATCACTCCACCGGTCGGGATTAATGTCTATGTCGTCAGCGGTGTAGCCAGAGATGTGCCACTTCATGTCATATTCAAAGGTGTTTTGCCCTTACTTCTGGCATTAATAGCGGGAACGCTGATTCTGATCCCCTTTCCTCAAATCGCCCTCTTTCTCCCTAACTTAATGAGATAAGCAAAAAGCAGCACTTGTTATTAAAAGCTTTGAAAAACAAACCTCTCTTATTATTTTCGTATTTCATCTTGAAATAAAAGAAATTGTTGTGGTAGCCTTCCCCGGAGAGCAGATAAAAGAATTTATCATGACTAAATTGCGTGCAAAAATTCTTCCTATCCATATCATTCTCATCATAATCATCTTTTCTCTTTGTGGATGCTGCCTATTTCCCAAAAAAGAACGCAAAGAAGTCAGGAAAATGCTTGTAACCGCCTATGACGCCGGTCCAAAATCATGCGGCTGGGAAAGAAAATATGGGTGCATTGGACCGGCTGTTTACGCTTATGGACCAAACAAGGGAAAGAGAAAAAAGGTAGGAATTACCTCTGAAGGCACCAAAGCAAAGAAGGGAACTATCGCAGCAGATATCAGATTATATCCTTACGGTACCAGGATGTACGTCCCTGGTTATGGCTGGGGGGAAGTTCACGACACGGGAAAAACTATCAAAGGAAACCATATCGATGTTTTCTTTAAAGATCGGGACGACGCCCTTGAATGGGGCAGAAAATATCTGTATGTCACTATTGTAAGGTAACGAGTAAACTTCGAGACCTCACCCGTTACTGCGTACTTTTCTCTCTTTTTTCTTAAACACCGCAAAAACAAGGATGATGGCTCCCACTGAGATAGCTAAGTCCGCTACGTTGAAGGCAGGCCAGTGATGAGAACCTATATAAAAGTCGAGAAAATCGATCACCTCTCCAAAACGCACCCTGTCAATCAGATTCCCCACCGCTCCACCTAATATAAGAGAAAGGGGAAAGTCATGGGGCATCTCTTCAACCCTGCCCCTTCCAATGTAAAAGATAATCAGGAGTATGATAATGGCTGTTACTGCAATGAGAAAAGTAGACCGAAACATCGGGGAGGCCTTGGCAAGAAATCCGAAGGCAGCACCGGTATTCCTGACATAGGTTATATTGAACAGTCCCTCTATGATCGGAAACGAATCATGAACAGACATGCTTGAATTTATATAAAATTTGGTAATCTGATCCAGGAATACGATAAATGCCGTAACAATAAAAGAAAATGTATATCTTTTTTTCATTAGAGATTCTCAAGGCACCTCTTACAGATTGTCGGATGGTTGTCATCTATCCCAACCGTTTCACTATAGATCCAACATCTCTCGCATTTCTTCCCTGGGGCATTTGAAACCCCTATCTTCAGACCCTCAAATTCATCGCTATGGTAGAAATCCTTGATCTCATCGTTATCAACAATCTTTACCTGAGATACGATAAAAAGTCCCCTCATCTCTTCGCGGTAACCCTCCAGAAATTTACGAAGTTTTTCCGGAGCAAATATTTTTACACAGGCATCAAGGGAATGTCCTACTACCTTCTTTTGCCTGGCAATCTCTATCGCCTTGGAAACCTCGCTCTTTACAGAAATCAAGGTTTTCCATTTTTCATTCAAATCACTATTCAAATACCCGGGGTCAATCTCAGGAAACTCTGTCAAATGAACACTTTCTTCTTTCCCGTCATAATAAGGCAGATCTGCCCATATTTCTTCCACAGTAAAGGTAAGAATCGGCGCTAAAAGTTTTACCATAGAATCAAGTATTAAATACATGGCGCTCTGAGCGGATTTACGCACCTTCGAGCCGGCCTTAGAAGTATACAGCCTGTCTTTCAAGACATCTAGGTAAAGAGCGCTCAGATCAACCGTACAGAAATTGTAAAGGGCATAGTAAACTGTGTGAAACTGATAATTATCATAAGCTTCCCTTACCCGCTGCACAACCTCAGTAAGTCTATGCAATGCCCACCTGTCAATCTCCTCCATTTCATCACAGGAAACCATATCTTCTTTTAAATCAAAATCATATAAATTCCCTAATATATACCTGCTTGTATTACGAATTCTTCTATAGGCCTCCACAAGACGTTTCAGTATCTCATCAGAAATCCTGATATCAGCCCTGTAATCCTCGGCGGCAACCCAGAGCCGGAGTATCTCTGCGCCGTATTTATCGATGATTTCCTGGGAATCAATCACATTACCAACCGACTTGGACATCTTCTTCCCTTCCCCATCTACCACAAAACCATGGGTAAGAACACTTTTGTAAGGTGCCTCCCCCCTGGTCCCTACCGACTCCAGAAGTGTGGAGTGAAACCATCCCCGATGCTGGTCACTACCTTCCAGATACATATCTGCAGGGGACCTGAGATTGTCCCGTTTTTCCAGTACTGCCGCATGACTGACACCCGAATCAAACCATACGTCGAGTATATTTGTCTCTTTCGTAAAATCATCCCCCTTACAAACCGGACAAACCGTTTCCGCAGGCATGAGGTCTTTAGCTTCTTTTTCAAACCAGACATCAGCGCCATACTGTCTAATCAGCGAGGCCACATGATCCAACATTTCCTTAGTCATCAAATCTTTCTTGCAATTTTTACAATAAAATACCGTAATCGGAACTCCCCACAGGCGCTGACGGGAGATACACCAATCAGGTCTGTTCTCTACCATCCCGTATATCCTGTCGCGACCCCAGGCAGGTATCCATTCAACACTATCTATGACCTTCAGAGCCTTCTCCCTTAGCTTATTTTTGTCCATGGAAATAAACCACTGTTCAGTTGACCTGAATATAATAGGATTCTTGCATCTCCAGCAGTGAGGATAGGAATGTACTATATCTTCTAACCCGAGCAGGGCTCCAACCTCTTCTAACTTCTTATTAACCAAATCGTTTGCATCAAAAACAAACTCCCCGGCGAAGTAATTGACATCCGGTATGAATCGCCCATCATCGTCAACGGGGGCATAATTATCCAGTCCATATTCCAGTCCTATTTCATAATCCTCCTGCCCGTGGCCCGGAGCAATATGAACACACCCCGTCCCCGCATCCAGCGTCACAAAGGGAGCCAAAATAAGAACACTTTCACGATCAATAAAAGGATGCTTACATTTGAGCCCTTCCATCACGGAACCGGAAAATTCATCCAATACTTTATAACCCTTATCCCTATAGCCAAAGGCCTCCATACAATAATCCAGTAAATCTTTAGCAAGGATTAAAACTTCATCTTCGACTTTCACAGCAACATATATAAAATCTTTCTGAAAAGCGATCGCCAGGTTGGCAGGAATCGTCCATGGGGTCGTCGTCCAGATTACTACACTCACCTTCTCTCCTTTAAGCTTCGGACGGACAGGAGATATGTCAGATATCATCGGAAATTTCACATAAATGGACGGTGTTGTGTGATCCGCATATTCAACTTCCGCCTCCGCGAGGGCGGTTTTACACGTTGCACACCAGTAAACAGGTTTGCTCCCCCTGTAGACATCACCACCCAGGAAAAGTTTTCCAAATTCCTCAACGGTCGTTGCCTCATAATCATAGTCCATAGTGATATAGGGATTATCCCACTGCCCGAACACACCCAACCGCTTAAATTGCTCCCGCTGTATACCGACAAACTTTTCAGCATAAACCCTGCAGAGAGATCTCTTTTCCGTTTGTGGCAGGGAAAACGCCCTATCACCAAGCTCCTTATCAACTTCATGTTCTATGGGAAGCCCATGGCAATCCCATCCCGGCACAAAGATACTGTCAAATCCCGACATATTCTTTGATTTTACAACCATATCCTTAATGATCTTATTCAATGCTGTTCCAAGGTGTATATTTCCGTTCGCATAAGGTGGACCATCGTGAAGCATATAGGTCTTTTTACCCTTTGACATCTCCCTTATCTTTTCGTAAATGTTTACTTTCCCCCAAAATTCGAGTATCTCCGGCTCCTTTTTGGAAAGATTCGCCTTCATGGGAAAAGCAGTTTTTGGCAGATTAAGAGTATCTTTGTAATTCATTTAAGTCTCCTGAGCTAAGGGCTTGCGCAAGCCCTTAGCTTGTTAAAAAACGATTTAAGTTATCATAGACAAACTACACTTTCAAGTGAAAGTACAACAAAAAAAGCCCCCTGCCGGAAGGCAAGGGGCTTTTTTTATACATCATTTAAAGCGGTGCGGGTTTACATCATTCCACCCATTCCTCCCATTCCTCCTGGAGGCATACCGGGCATATCACCCTTCTTCTCCTCAGGCTTTTCAGCAATCATACACTGAGTTGTAAGCATCAAAGATGAAACACTTGCGGCATTCTGTAGGGCATACCTGGTAACCTTAGTCGGATCAATGACTCCCGCTTTGATCATATCTTCATATTTTTCCGTCTGGGCGTTGAAACCGAAGGCACCATCACCTTCCTTAACCTTCTCTACTACAATACTGCCTTCCACACCCGCATTGGTTGCAATCATTTTCAGGGGTTGTTCCATCGCCTTCCTGACAATCCTCACCCCTATCTGCTGATCACCTTCGAGAGTAAGCTTATCAAGCTCAGGAATTGTTCTCAGGTAGGCAACTCCGCCACCGGGAACGATTCCCTCTTCCACGGCTGCACGGGTAGCATTTAGCGCATCTTCCACCCTTGCTTTTTTCTCCTTCATCTCTGTCTCTGTTGCTGCACCAACTTTAATCACAGCAACACCTCCAACAAGCTTTGCCAGTCTTTCCTGCAACTTCTCCCTGTCATAATCAGATGATGTTTCATCTATTTGAGTCCTAATCTGCTTAACTCTTCCTTCAAGACTTGCTCTATCACCAGCACCATCTATTATTGTCGTATTATCTTTATCTATAGTAATTCTCTTAGCATTACCGAGATCCTCCACCTGCGCATTCTCGAGCTTGGAACCCATCTCTTCCGAGATCACCTTTCCGCCGGTAAGGGTAGCAATGTCTTCCAGCATAGCATTTCTTCTATCACCAAATCCCGGGGCCTTAACGGCAGCAACGTGGAGTGTGCCACGGATTTTATTGACGACAAGAGTAGCCAATGCTTCCCCATCAATATCCTCGGCAATAATCAAGAGCGGTTTCCCCATCTTGGCAATCTGCTCCAGAACTGGAAGGAGATCCTTCATATTACTAATTTTTTTATCGTGAATAAGGATATTGGGTTCTTCAAGATCTACTTCCATCTTCTCCGCATCAGTAACAAAATAAGGGGAAAGATAACCTCTATCAAACTGCATGCCTTCCACAACTTCCAGTTCGGTTGCCAGCCCCTTTGCTTCTTCCACGGTTATCACGCCTTCTTTTCCCACTTTGCCCATAGCTTCAGCAATAATACTACCTACAGTTTCATCATTATTGGCGGAAATGGTCCCGACCTGGGCTATCTCTTTCTGATCTTTGGTAGGTTTGCTTATTTTATTAAGCTCTTCCACCACTACTTCAACGGCTTTATCCGCTCCTTTTTTAACTTCCATCGGGTTGCTTCCAGCGGCCACAGCCTTTGCCCCTTCTCTGTAAATAGCCTGGGCAAGAATGGTTGCAGTTGTTGTTCCGTCACCCGCAACATCACTCGTCTTACTGGCCACTTCCTTTACCATCTGTGCACCCATATTTTCAAATTTATCTTCCAGTTCAATCTCCTTGGCAACTGTTACACCATCTTTCGTTACCGTGGGTGCACCAAAAGATTTTTCCAAAATAACATTCCTGCCTTTAGGGCCTAAAGTCACCGTTACAGCATCAGCCAGCGTATTAACGCCATTAAGAATGGCCTTTCTGGCCTCTTCATCATATCGAAGTATTTTTGCTCCCATTAATTTTTCCTCCTTACTTAACTTATAATCGAATTTTTACTTTTCAATTACTCCCAGAATATCGTCCTCTCTCATAATAATGTATTCGACTTCATCCATCTTGAATTCTGTTCCGGCATACTTGCTAAAAAGCACCTTTTCACCAGGTTTAACATTAGGTTTCACCAACTTACCATCTTCTGTTTTCTTTCCTTTTCCCACAGCGACTATCTCGCCCTCTGCCTGTTTTTCCTTGGCAGTATCGGGAATTATAATTCCCCCTTTTGTCTTTTCTTCATCCTCCAGGCGCTTAACAAGAATTTTGTCACTCAACGGTCTAATTTTCATCCTTAACTCTCTCCTTTCTTAATTAAAATAATATTTATATCTAACCCCTTTAGTTACAATCAGAACTATATTAAACACAAATTCCGTTATGTCAAGCGATGTGGAAAAATATTTTAAAAATAAACCATCGAATATTCAAAGGAATTATAATCCCATAGAATATTTACTTCCAGTATGTTAAATAGATATCAGCGATCAGCGATCAGCAATCAGTAAAACAAACAAAAACAATATAATATCCAGTTGAACTGAAAGCCGGCGGCTGATAGCTGAATGCTTGCTTATTGAGAGGAAATCTGCCGTGGTAGAAAACAAAAAAACAAAGCTTTTTCTTCATCTTAAGAAATGGATGGAAAAGGCCATTATAGAATATGACATGCTGGAGGAGGGAGACAGGGTGCTCGTTGCCGTCTCCGGTGGTGTGGATAGTCTTGTATTACTTGACCTCCTCAGCAGCCCGATGTTATTTGCTCCTCAAAAACTTTCCCTGCTGGCGGTTAACATCAATCTCGGTTTCGACGGCAGTAACGGCAATTATTCCCTTTTGGAAAGGCACTTCAAAAAGAGTGGTCATAAGTATATAATGAAAAAAACCGATATAGGTCCCCTGGCCCACAGCGATTACAATAAGAAAAACCCCTGTTTTCTCTGTTCAAGATTGAGGCGAAAAGGGATATTTGAAATAGCCGATGAAACATGCTGTAACAAAATTGCCTTTGCTCATCACAAAGATGATATAATAGAAACACTTCTTATTAATATATTTTACGCACGGGAAATCAGCACCATGATGCCCAATCAGTCAATCTTCGGAGGCAAATTGCATGTCATCCGTCCTCTTGCATATATAAGGGAAGATTTGATCAAGAGGTACGGAACGGAGCGTCAACTACCTGCCATCGAAAACATCTGTCCTACAAGCAAGGTCTCCCGGAGGATGTACATCAAGAAACTCCTGAACGAAATGGAAGAGGAAAATAAGGACATCAGGGAAAATATTTTCAAGGCAATGAGCAACGTAAAGATGGACTATCTTTTATGAAAAGTGCAGAAAAAATAATATGCCAGAATAAGACAGCAAGACGAAACTACTTCATTGAAGACACATACGAAGCCGGAATCGCCCTTGTTGGTACGGAAGTGAAAGCCCTGCGCGAGGGTAAGGGCAATCTCAAGGACAGCTATGCCATGGTAAAGGATGGGGAGGTTTATCTACATGACATGCACATCAGTCCCTATTCGCACGGCAACAGGGAAAACCACGACCCGCTCAGAACACGAAAACTGCTCTTCCATAAAAGAGAAATTAAAAGACTTTACGGCAAGACAAGGGAAAGGGGCCTGGCCCTGATCCCTTTAAAAGCGTATTTCAAGGATGGGAAGGTAAAAATAGAGTTGGGTACCGGAAAAGGCAAAAAACTATATGATAAGCGCCAATCTCTCAAAATTAAAGCAGACAAGCGAGATATGGAAAGAGAATTTAGAAGGAAAACCCGGTAACAAATGCATAGGCTACAAAATCGCCTTCATGACTGAGACTGATATCAACTCCTGTCTCCTGATCTTTCACATATACGATTGGAGGCCCCAAACCACGCGGGCCTTTCAGACGGTGAATTTCAATCTCGTCAGGATCCCGATTTAAATATAACGACAGGTGCCTTCTCGCAGCCTTGCGCACAATAAACGATTTCAAATGCGGCGTAACTCTCAAGCCCCTACCGATGCGCCGCACTCCCCAAGCAACTGAATCTATAGCCTCGGATGCCCCTGTGGTTCCGATGCAATGTATGGAATCGCATGTCTGGAAAATCCTGACAGGGATTAAACCACACGGTGTCTCCACAACTCCTGAAAAATTGTAACGCCTTGAAGAATTACTGTCTAATTCCGCTATACCCTCCCCCTCAAAGTTTACTTTGTATGCATGGGGTGCAGAGGAAATAACAGGATGAGATTTGCTGACAACTTTATACGCCGCTTCCTTTCCAGTCCATAGGGCCCAGAGCATGGTATCCGGGTTAGCCGAATTCAATATTCGTTTCTGTTCATCTTGAGTGAAAACCCGGTTTACAAAGCGTATATCCCGGCTCTTCCCCATGGCGCCCGGATCGGTCAAATCCACTATGTCGTTGCCGATATGTTGCAAAATACGTTTCCTCCATCCCGGTAAGGCGCTTCATGATCTGCTCAGCATAATCCCGCTGGCCCCGTAGACCCTTATATCTTGTCAGGGGTCTAAATGTTTCCACTCTCATAGTAAAACGCTCACCAAGCCTGGGAATGTCACTGTATGCATCCTGGTGATCTCCACGTAGATAAACACACATTACTCGACAATCCTCATGGTTTTTAACAAAACGACCTACACCATAGGAAAAACCTTCGGTTTTAACCAGCCCGGTACGTGTACGTCCTCCTTCAGGAAAAATCAACAGACTCTGTTTCCTGCTCAGGAGATAATCACACTTATCGAGGACAGATTTCATCTCATCCCGATCACCACCACGACTGACGGGAATACACTTTGCCAGATAACATATAATAACCAGGAATAGATTACGCTGAAAATTTGCACTCTCAGGAAGGTTCCATGGAAGCAATCGATACTGAAGCAGATAACTGTACAGCGGCAGCATAGCTATAGACAGAATCGCAGAATCTATCATGGTTAGATGATTGGGACAGATGAGCCACGGCCCCTTATGTTTCTTGAAATGAAGCAGGCATTCCCTTCTCACCTTCCATAAATCTCTCACTCTGTATCCCATCAATAGAAACGCAAGATAAGAAAGAGGACCTATGATAAAAATAGCCAATCGGCCCAGTAAGTACTGGAGGTTGAAAAAATATTTATTTAAAACTCCCATTGTTTGTCTTAAGCTAATTTGTTATCTATAATTTTTACAGCGTCCCCGATAGTTCTTATCTCATCCGCCTCATCATCATCTATTTCAATACCGAAGGTATCTTCACACGCTATAATGACGTCCACCAGCCGTGCTGAATTGACCTGGAGGTCATCCAAGATATGAGTATCTTCAGTAGCCTTCTCCAGCAGTTCCGGATTTTTTGTGTAAGGTTTAAGGATATTGATCATCTTCTCTAAAGTTTCTTTCTCTCCCATCTTTTCACTCCTTCTCAAATTTAATTGAAACTCCCTTAAGCTCTCAGCGGGGAACTTTCGAAATGTAATGAATATTTTGTTCTATTCGTTTGTTAACCCCACAGTAAACTGGGGATCTACTCTCACTCTTCCCACTTTCTAAAAATCAAACAACTGTTAACATCACCAAAACCGAAACCCGCCTTGACAATAATTTTTAAATCCGGATATTCCATGAGTGTCTGCGGAATCTTATCTGCAAAAGCGGCAATCTCCGGGTGGACATCCTCACAATTGATGGATGGGTGCAGGAATCCCCTGTATAATTGCAAGATGACAGCAATACTTTCTATAGCCCCGGTTGCTCCCAGACAGTGACCGATCATCGATTTAGTGGCATTGATATAAGGAAAATCACCAATCTCCCTTTCAAGAGCCAGGAACCAGCTTTTCACCTCGCCCGGGTCGGCAAACGTAGCAGTCAGATGACCACTGATTGCATCAATCTGCTGTGAAGTGATACCTGCATCAGATATGGCGCTTTTAATGCAGCGTTGTACACCTTCCGGATTAGGGGCAGTCATCGTACCGCCGTTGCGATGACCACCACAATTGACCGCTCCACCGATGATCTCCGCATAAATTCGAGCTCCACGCTGCCGTGCACTTTCCAGATCCTCAAGCATCAAAATACCGGCCCCGGAACCGGGAATAAAACCGCTTGCTGTGGCGCTCATAGGCCTGGAAGCTGCTTCCGGCTGAGCATTAAACTTCCGGCTGAGCACGCGCATGGAATCAAAACCCGCCCATATATAGGGAGATGGCCCCTCAGACCCGCCAGCCAGCATACGTTTTGCCAACCCACCGCGGATCCTCAACGTACCATCGAAAATCGCTTCTGTGCCTGTACTACATGCAGATGAATTCGATGTCACCTGATTTCCCAGCGCCAGCAGGCCTGCTACGCTAGCACTCACTCCGCTATTCATTACCTGTTCAACCATTGAACTCCCAAGGCGACGGACCTTCCCCGCATTAACCATTGGAACAATTTTTCCCCCGATTGTATCCATACCCCCGATCCCAGAGCCGATAACAGCCCCGGTATCCCAGTCAACATGACCGTCATCGTGATCCGGTAACTCAAAGCCTGCATCAACCCAGGCATCAATAGCGGCCACAGATGCATATCCAATATTGTCATTAATAAAAAGAAGTTTCTCTTCATCAAAATATTTTCTTCGAATATCTTCAAAATTCTGTGGTATTCCACCTACCTGACATGAAAATTTTAATTTCTCAAGCCGTGGAATGAACCGGATCCCTGACCGACCCTCCCTCAGGGCATCTTCAAAATTACCCAATCCGTGAGCATTGGGAGCCAGAACCCCCATCCCCGTTATTACGACTCTGCTACTCATCCAAATTAACTCCCATACCGGCCAGTACACCGGAACATACCATCTCACCATCTTCCCTTTGTATACTAACCTTTGATTTTAAATTTCCTCTACGGAAATAAACTTTTTCACCTCGAATTATAACTCTTTCTCCCGGATTTACTATACCTGTAAATTCTACCTCCTCAACAATAGTAAAAAGAGTCACCAACCTTCCCGCCTGCTCGGCGAACATGTTCTGTCGCATAATCAGGTAAAGACCGAAGGCAACGACTCCTGTTTGTGCCATTGTTTCGATAAGGATAACTCCCGGTGTGATCGGTTGGTCGGGGAAATGCCCTTTATAAAAATATTCGTCTTCCCTAAAACGATACGCCCCCACTATGTGTTCATCATCCAATTCCAGTATTTCACCGATAAAACGAAAAGGGCGTTGCTGAGGTACAGCTCTGAGCACCTCATTCATGGTTTTTTCATCAGCCACCATAAAGACCACCATTCACATGTATCACGCTACCGGTAATGTAAGAACCACGCGTGGCAAGAAAGGCCACAACGTCTGCAATTTCTTCAGAATTACCCAACCTGCCTAACGGAATATTTGCAAGTATTCCTTGCCTTACCTCTTCAGGGAGAATTTGCGTAAGAGTTGTGTCTATAAAGCCGGGAGCTACTGAATTAACGAGAATGTTGCGTCCAGTTAATTCCTTGGCCAGAGATTTTGTAAAGGCATCAAGGGCAGCCTTTTCCATGGTGTACGGAATCTGACCGCTATTTCCCGTATGTCCCACAACACTGGAAATGTTAATTATTCTTCCGCTGTTTCTACGAAGCATAAAAAGGCGCAATATCCTCTTGGTCAGGTACCAGGCACCCCGTTGTATCGAACGCTGCAAATCAAATTCCTCAACCTTCATCGCATTGATATCTCTGTTTATCGATATCCCAGCATTGTTAACCAGGACATCTACACGACCTGCCTCCTTCTGTATAAACTTGGCCATTCTTTCCACCTGATCAATATCAGTGAGATCGGCCTCTACAAGAAAACCATCCCCAATCTCAGATAGAACTTGCCTCGACTCCTTTTCAACAACACTTATGTAGTTAATTGCTATACGAAATCCTTCCCTGGATAGAGCACGGCTGCAAGCCGCGCCAATCCCGGTACCACCACCGGTTATTAAAGCTATCGGTTTTTCACTCATAATTCCTTCCTCTTAAAAGTTTCACTCCCTTACCATTCCACCCACAGAATTTTCGGATCTCTTTGGATAATCCGGATAAGCAATCCCACTAAAAACCCCGCTTCGGGCCTGCTTTACAACCGTAATCAGTTCGTCATCTACGAAAACATTACCGTCCCCTACAACCACACTCGCCCCCGTTTCTTTCTGTTGAAAGTAGCGTTTTATATCTATTTCATATCGAACACACTTATTATAAGGGCGGATCTGCCCGTTGAAAGAGACTTCTTCACAACCAAGCGCCCTGCCAGCGCCTAATGATCCTCGCCAGACACAGTAAAAACCCAGTAATTGCCAGATGGCATCCACACAGAGACATCCCGGCTGCACAGGATCACCTGGGAAGTGGCACTGGAAATACCAAGCGTCAACCCTTAAATCCTGTTCAGCCACAATGGCACCCTTTCTACCATCACGTTTGAAAGAAATAATACGATCCATCATGAGAAAAGGGGGGGCGGGCAGATGAGCATCAAACCCCTCAGGCGGATTTTCCACGAGATTTCCGTACGAAAAAGCGAGCAGGTCTTCCAACTCAAAATGATTTCGTTCCATAAACTCTGTATATTTCATCAATCAACCCCGGCTTTCAGAAGAGATTTTAGAAAGAGCTCTTCACGTATGTTATCTTATTGCTACTCGTTTTCTTCCACCTTCAGCATCATGTGAACCCAGGTAAGCCCAGACCCAACCGTGGCAAAGGCCACGTGAACTCCAGGAAGGAGATCATCCCAGTGCTGGCTCAAAACGGTTGGTGCACCAGCACACCCTGTATTCCCGAAGTCCACCACGTTATACCAGTGATTTTTTTCATCAATTCCACACCGCTGACACACAGTCCTCAACATGCCATAATTGGCCTGATGCCCTACAAACTTCAAACACCCCGAGTTCACCGAAAAGGATGATTGCAGTGCACGTACACCCTCCGTGGTTTTCCGAATAGCAAACCCCTGTACCGCATTTCCCTCCTGGCGGAAGTATCCCATACGGGGAACAAGGACCTTATCCCAGGAGGAGGGCCTCGAACCATAATTACATGCAACAAATGCCATTCTGGAAGGAACAGATGAGGAAACTACAGCTGCGCTGCCACCATCTCCCCACAGAACGGCCACTCTACGATCGGAATAATCCACACAGCGGGTAACATTATCAGGATTAACCAGCAGAATATAAGGGGGCAAAGACTCAGGCTTCATCATCCAGAGGGAGTTAATCTGCATGCCAAAACTGGTACATGCTGAGTTAAGGTCAAAGCATGGCACTTCAATTCCCAGTTCAGCAGCCACTATGGTCGCCTCTGCTGGAGACGCATAATCCGGAACAGAACTGCCCGAAATGATCAGACCGATGTCTTCCATCTCCAGCCCCGCTCGTTCAAGCGCCATCCGCGCAGCTGCAGCCGCAGTTTGTGCATTGGAATACAACGCTGCTTCAAATGCCTCCCGGGGGTCTTTATTCTTCGTTGTCCTGATATAATCCAGTGGGAGTACTGTACGACGGGTATGAATACCCACACGTTCTAAAATCCACTCATTTGTGGTATCAATATCCAGCTCCTCCAGGAACTTATTGGATATGACATTCTCAGGATGAAAATGTCCAAAGCCATGGATATAAAGTTTACACGGTGAATTCTGCATTTAATATCACTCCAATTCACGACCAATTATCATGTTTTGAACTTCTCGAACTCCTTCATAAATATCTATGATATGGGCATCCCTTGCAAGTTTTGAAATTTCATATTCTGACATAAAACCGTAACCGCCATGAAGATGGAGTCCTTCATTAGCACAAAAAAGGGCCGCTTCTGCTCCAACATTCTTAGCCAGCGATGCATACATACCGCTGGCAGGATCTTCTTCCTGCACTGCAACAGCTGCTTTCATAAGTGCCAGTTCAGCCAGTTCCACCCTTTTCCACATCTCCACCACGATGTCCCTCGCTACCGGCATGTCATAAATTCTCTGTCCGAATTGTTTACGTTCTTTTGTATATTTTAAAGTTACATCAAACGCCTTCCTGGCAAGACCAACCCCGATAGCAGCAATCATCGGCCGCGCGTAATCAAGAACATCTATAAGATACTTGAACCCCTGCCTTCTATCACCGATGATCTGATTCGCGTCTATTACCACATCCTCAAATGTTACACTTGCAGTATTTGACAGACGTTGTCCAAGTTTATCTTCCGGTTTACCGGTAAATATTTTCCCTCCCTTTTCTAATGTGAGTTCTCTACTCTCACTGGTGGAACCAAATTTTTCATCAGATATATCGGTAAAAGGAATAACCACACAGGCCATTAACTGGCTTGTCGGTTTCCCTACTTTACAAAACACGGTAAACTGAGAGGCACAAGAAGCATTCGTGATAAAACACTTATCTCCGTTTAAAACATATTTTCCATCATCCCTCTTCCTGATAAATGTTGTCATTGCAGAATTATCAGACCCGGCTCCAGGTTCCGTAAGGCAAAAGGATGCAAGAACAGGTTCCTCAACAAAAGGTGTAAGGAACTCTTCCTTTTGTTCATCAGTTCCATGTTGAGAAATCACAAAATTTGCCAGATCATTACACATGGCCGATGTCGAAATTCCTGTATCACCATAGGATAATTCTTCTATTATCAATGCGGCTGACACAGAATCCAATTCGTAACCTTTAATCGATTCAGGAATACATAGATTCAATAACCCCAGCTCCCATGCCTTATTGATTATCTCCTTTGGAAAATCATGATTTCTCTCCAGTTCCATTACGTTTGGAGTTATCTCGTTCTTGACAAACTTGCGAACAGCATCAACATAATCCCGCTGCTCGTCAGTAAGACTAAAATCCATGGCGAATTCTCCTTTAGTTCAGCTATCGGTAAGAAAAACTTGCAAAGCCCTCAGTAATATAAAAAAAGCAGTCTTCCGCTTAATCCTTTGTTCCGGCTGACCGCTTAGTATCTACTAATTTTCAAATATTCGTTTTGCCGATGAAAGTGTTGTTATTGATGAGCATTTCATACCGATAGTTTTGAAAAAGTCTCTGAGGGGGCGGCTTGGGCCAATTTCATAAATTTTGTCTGCCTTAGATGCTAAGTTATACATATTATCCCGCCACTGGACGGGGTTACTCAACTGAGATACCAGCCTGTCAACCACTTCATCAAACCTGTCTGAATGAAATCCCCCGGTAAAATTTGAAGTTACCCTCTTTGCACCGCTGAGTGCTAACCTTTTCCACAGGGCTCGCAACGCCTCTTTAAAGGTTTCCTTAATTGTATTCATGAAACGACTGTGAAAGGGAGCGCTAACATTAAGAGGCACAAAACGTAAGGTTTGATTTTTGGTTGCAGCCATAAAAAGTTTTTCAGCTTCGGGCATGGCGTTGGATTCACCGCTGATTACAACCTGATTTGCAGAATTTATATTCGCCACATCAATTGGGAGATCCGACAGGATATCATAGATCGTGTCGACATTTATATTGTCTGAGATAACCGCAGACATGCCCCCAACTCCCACAGGTACCGCCTCTTGCATAAGGCGGCCTCGAATATGCACTATCTGCAAAGCCTCCGATAAAGGAAGTGCCCCCACAGCAACCAGGGCGGTGTATTCACCAAGACTGTGACCCCCAAAAAAAGCAGGCGAAAAACCATATAGAGAGCACAACCCTCTCAGCATGGCAATTTCAGTTGCAAGAATGCAAGGTTGAGCATACTCAGTTAGATCAAGCCGCACATCCTCTTCAAAACACATGGCAGCAACATCCCATCCGAGAGCTTTCGAAGCCTCATGATAGGTATCACGGCTGACCTGAATATTATCGTAAAAATCCCTTCCCATACCGGGGCGTTGAGCTCCCTGTCCGGGAAAGACTACTGCTACACTCTGTTCTTCCATAATGAATTAATCCCTTTTGAGCATTATATTTTTCCTGATCTATAGTACAGAAAAACACCAACGACGCAACATACAAGCACTATCTATGCCAAGACAAACCATGAAAACATCATAATATCATAACTTGTTGTATTTATAGAATTACATCCTGCAAAAGAGACCACCGTTTCCGATTACCAATTCCTATCTTGTCAGGCTTATAATGTGTAATCTTCTTCACAGTGGAAATTAAACTACACAGTAGAAAGTTCTTGACAAATATATATATAAATTTTAATAAAAAATTAGTTAGTGCTTTTGTGCCACAAAAACTCTAACAGAAAAATAAAGTTGAGGAACAACTAACCTTAAGGGAAGGAGAAAATCAAATGACTGCAAAAGTATTGATCAAAAGAAGAGTGGCCAAGGAAAAGGAAAAAGAATTATTACCACTTATTTTGGAGCTCAGGACTCTGGCTACATTACAGCCCGGCTATATGTCAGGTGAAACTTTAAGAAATGCGAAAAGCCCCGATGAATATTTAGTAATCAGCACATGGCGGACAGTGGATGCCTGGAGAGCCTGGGAAAACAGTAATGATAGGGCTCAAGTACAGGAAAAGATTGATTCTCTGCTGGGAGAAGAAACGGAATTTGAAATTTATTATTACCCCGATTAAAGTCCCATATCTGATTTTGTTGATTTATGAGGATTTTCGTTCAAGATCAAGGCATGCGAAAAAAATAACCGGAGGCATATAGTTGATATTCCGAGGATTATTTTTTGAGCATAACGCAGAAATTGTGCGAAAAGACCATTAAACAATAAAATCATATCTCTGCGTGTATATAGGTAACTGTGAGGTGTTGAAAAATAAGTATCGGTATTTTTGACTATATAAACCACGGTAGTAAAGAGTTATTTTTTTTAAACATGGAAATAGGGCTCTGAGACCAGAAAATGCTTTGAGCATCGAAGAGTCCTATTTCCAAAGCTCTTAAATAATGATTATAAAACTTATATCATCTTAGCCTCCCCGAAGTATTGCAACTTTCCGAGAAATTAAACCCATATAATTAAACCTTGACAAAAAGTCTTGACTATGGTTTACAAAGAAATTCTAAATTTTCAACAGGATCGAATCTATGAAAAAGAATTTGACTAATCTAAGTAATACCAAAAGGAAAAGAACTCACGGCTTTCGCGCCAGAATGGCCACCAAGGGAGGTAGATCGGTTCT